>Ga0325410_1005121_pt1 | contig 14542 bp, 11 predicted proteins | sample PopdelMetagenome_16_FD_206182 | JGI IMG/M metagenome (GOLD analysis project Ga0325410, IMG submission 206182) | Populus deltoides microbial communities from Bellville, Georgia, United States - Xylem-PdIQD-R3 | ecosystem: Host-associated > Plants > Phyllosphere > Stem > Wood/Secondary xylem... | reverse complement strand
AAACATATAATATATATATATATATATATATATATATATATATATATGTTATTGTGGGTTGTGATAGTAAATTAATGATTTTACCAATAGAAAAACTCACGATAAACTATTTTTTAAGGGTAAAATAATTTTTTTATTTGGTTCATTTTAGAATTGTTAAAGGGCATCTATTTTGTACAATAAATGATTTTTTCACCTTTAAAAGTAAATAATCATTTAACTTTGGTTTAAGATCTATTTTGATATTTCATATTTTTGCTACACTGTAATGATCTTATTATCTTTAAAAGCAAATAACTACATATTAATTTGAATTAATTACTATTGGTTGAAATAATAAATTTACAAGTTTTTCCTACAATAGCTTTCATACTCCTATTTCAATTATTATGGATTAATTATTTTTTAATTAAAAGAGACTACTATCTTTTTTCTTCTTTTTTTTTGTTGCAAAGTTTAGTTACTAGAATGCTTATAAATACAAAATACACCTAACTTGAGTCTAAGTGTTTTTTACTTTTAAAAAAATAACTTTTAAAGCTTTACTTTAGAGGTTTAATCATCATCTTAGAGATAACTTGGTCTTTTACTTAATGTTGATAATAATAAAAAAAAACTGCTTTATTTTTTTTCTAATTTTATTGTTCGATGTTAAACTGGTTAAGAAATAGACTTCATGAATAATTATTTTTCCTGTTCGTTTAGGGTCATTACAATCTCAAACAAATATATATTTTATGATCGATACTTGAAATTGCGAGCATCTAATTTTTATTATATAATTAAGTAAAAATTATTTTAATTTTTTTTTATCAAACTCAACTAAGTCCATGAACCGAGTTGCATGTGATTGAGGTTATCTGATATGCCATTGTCTCAATATTTGAATTTTTTAAAAAAAGTTGATTCATGCTTTTGCCAGTCATTTAGATTGTCTTTGAACCCATGAAATCAATTAATTTACATATAGTTAATTCTTATATAATTTAATTGGAAACTTGTGCTAGGTAAGGAACCAAGTTAAGGGATTTTAAGATTTACTTGCTTGTTTAGGTTTAATGACATTATCAAAAAGATTCTATACTCTTAGTATTTATTTTTATATTTTTAAAAAATTAATCCAACTCGTGACAAAATTTATATCAATAGACTAATTCTAAGTCCTAACTATATTAGCTCGTGTGACCTCGAGAAATACTAAAGGAATGTGTTATTAATATAGACACGTGAGATATGTTTTCATGGCTAATCATATTATTTAATGTTAATTTAAAAAAGGTAGGACATGATTTTTGTTCTAATTTTGTTGAAAAACTCCATTTAAAAAAAATAAAATAAAAATGTTTTAATTTACAATATATATATATAAGTTTCCTTTTAAAAACAACTACTCATGACCAAATTTACCCCACCTAGTGTAAAAATCTAATTAAAAAAGAAAAGAAAAGACAATTATTATCTTAACAAATCTCACCGATATATAGTGGAAGACAAACCAATCAAGTAAGATAAAAATACCTTCATTTAGTCTAAAAAAATGAGTTTTACCTTCTATAGCTAGAAAAGGAATTAAGGATCATGTTGGAACTCTAAAAATTGTAGAATATTGACAAGTCTTTTTTAACTACAGGGGCATAAATGAAACATCATTGCAACTGGAAAGACTAAAATATATTTTACCAAAAATAAACTTCACCTGCAAAAAGATTTCACTGAAAAGAAGGATTTCTTGTACCTTTATTACTTCAACCAGCAACTAAGATTCTAACCCCTTCAATCTCTCTCTCTTTCACACCACTTCAAAATCACCACGCTTTCCCTCACTTTCCCTCACTTTCTCCCAAACCAAACATGCATCTCTTCTTCTATCTCCTTCTCCTCTCCCTCTCCCTCTCCCTCTCTCAAACTCTCTCTTCACCAACAGAACTTGAACTCCTAATGCAAATCAAGGCTTCTTTAGACCCGCAAAACAGGTTGTTGACATCATGGGAGCCCAACAAAGACCCGTGTAGTGGTGCCTTCGAAGGTGTGGCATGTAATGAACAAGGCCACGTGGCTAACATTTCCCTCCAAGGGAAGGGTCTTTCAGGCCAAATACCAGCAGCTTTAGGTGGCCTAAAGAGTTTGAGTGGCCTGTTCTTGCATTTTAATGCATTGAATGGAGTGATACCAAAAGAGATCGCTGAGTTGAGTGAACTCAGTGACTTGTATCTCAATGTTAACAATTTGTCTGGAGAGATTCCACCCCAGATTGGTAACATGTCTAATCTTCAAGGTAAGTTATAAAGTTAAAATCTTTTTTTCTTTTAACGTTGCAAATTATTATATATATTAATGGAAATATACTGGGAATATTTGTTGTGTGAAAAGTTTCAATCTTGTAGTATAATCAATCCATTTTCATTTCTCTTTTTTTTTCCCATAATTTAATTGTTTTCTAGGTTATTTTTATCTCAGCATTTCAAAGATTGAATTTACTTCCTTGGTAGCTAACATCTTGGCTGCTCTTTCTCTCTGAAATATACAGCTTGCTTGCATTGGGTTTCCATTTTTGGGCATATAGATTTTCTTACATTCTTAATTAAAAGGGAACAAAGGTTTGGTATTGATATCTGATTTTGGGATGTTTATTTTTTGAATTCAACAACACTTCAATGTCCTCCTTGATCAATAACAGAAAGCAAAGAGCCAAAAAATAGAAGAAGTTCCCCTTCCATTTATATGTAAATGATTACTTCCATTATTATTTAGATGGTCAGAAGTTATTGCTTCTTTCCTTTCTAAAGATTCATTGCTGTGGCTTATGGCGGGGTCAGTGTTTTTGAAACAGTGCACCCCTGAACCTGGAATCTTTGCTCCAACAATTGATATCTCCCGCTCTACAGTTATAGCTTGTAGAGAACTTTAAGTTTGTTTCTTGATTTATTGCTTATTTTGCTTTAGCACATCTTATCATAAGCTACCTTATGGAATTTCAAGGACGCTACTGCTACCAAATGGGGGATCTTTTGCAACTGAGTATTAATTTTGCTCTCCGCGTACAGTTTTGCAGCTTTGCTACAATAAGTTGGCTGGGAGTATACCAACGCAACTGGGATCTCTGGAGAAGCTCAGTGTCCTTGCTCTGCAAAATAATCGACTAACTGGTGCAATTCCTGCGAGCTTGGGGGATTTGGAGTTCTTGTCAACGTTGGTTTTGAGCTTTAATGGCCTTTTTGGTCCGATACCTGTAAAATTAGCTAGAGCTCCTCTGCTAAAAAATCTAGACATTCGTAACAATAGTCTCTCCGGGAATGTACCTCCAGGTAAAATGGTTTCTTCAACTATAGCATATCCTAATGTATGCTTTCTATTACTTGCTTGTTGATGTCAAAGGAAAGTAAGGGTGGAACTGACTTCTGATTTGACTTGTTTTTTTCTTTTCTTTTCTGTTTTTGTGGCTGAAAATGAAGCTTTGAAGAGGCTAACTACTGGATTTCAATATGGAAACAACCCTGACTTATGTGGCGTTGGGTTTTCTAACCTTGAAACATGTGTGACTTCTGATCCTAATAAACCTGAACCTTCCAAACCTAATGTTGCTTTGCCAAAGGACATCCCAGAGTCTGCAAACCCTTCTAATTGCAGTAAAAGTGACTGTTCACATCTGACAAAAACCCCAAGATATGGTATCATATTCGGGGTGATTGGAGTTTTCATTGCAATGTCTGTCTCCGGGTTTCTGATGTTCTCATGGTACCGTCGCCATAAACAGAAAATTGGAAGTGCTTCTGACACTTTGGATAGCCGTCTTAGCACTGACCAGGCGAAGGAGGTTTACAGGAAGAGTGCCTCCCCGCTTATTAGCCTAGAATATTCCAATGGGTGGGACCCCTTGGCCATTGATCGAAGCAAAAGTGGGTTTTCTCAAGAAGTTCTTGAGAGCTTCATGTTTAATTTGGAAGAGGTGGAGCGTGCAACTCAGTGCTTCTCGGAGGTGAATTTGTTGGGGAAGAGTAATTTCTCAGCTACCTACAAAGGGATCCTGAGAGATGGGTCAGTTGTTGCTATAAAGTGCATCACCAAAACAAGTTGCAAGTCTGATGAAGCTGATTTTTTGAAGGGGTTGAAGATATTGACCTCGTTGAAACATGAAAATCTGGTGAGATTGAGAGGTTTCTGCTGCTCAAAAGGAAGAGGGGAGTGTTTCCTCATCTATGATTTTGTTCCCAATGGAAATTTGGTGCAGTATCTTGATGTAAAGGATGGCAGTGGGAAGGTTCTTGAATGGCCAGTTAGAATTTCTATCATAAATGGCATTGCTACAGGCAAGTGTATCTTCTTGCTTGCAGAAGTTGCCGTAATTGTTTTGTTTTCTCACTGTTTCCTTCATTTTATCTTGATGTTAGCTTGACTTCCTGCTAAAGTTTTAGAAATGGCCATTACTAATGTCTTTTCAAGTATGCTACTGTATATGAGGGTTTTATGCGGGTTTGGATTTTGGAGGCAATCTAGGCAAAGGCTGAATTAACCATATGATTGACATAGATGATGGAGGCTGTGATCCATTGAGATAGACTGCAAACCTTGTTGAGACATGCATTTGTTGAAGCTGGAATTACTGTTATTTTATTGTCATCTAGATCCAGTTAATGATCATTCTAATGGCCATTACAAATGATTTTTGCATGAAGTTGCAAAATACCTGTGCAGTATTGAGCACATAATATGTTAACTCCTTTGGCCTATACTGAAGTTTTGTTCCTTCCTATCCAGGTATTGCGTACTTGCATGGAAGTAAAGGAAATAAACATGCTCTAGTTCATCAGAATATATCGGCTGAGAAAGTGTTCATCAACAGACCGTATAATCCCTTGATCTCAGATTCAGGCCTGCACAAACTCCTTGCGGATGACATTGTCTTCTCCATGCTCAAAGCCAGTGCTGCCATGGGATATTTGGCTCCTGAATACACAACCACTGGCCGTTTCACAGAAAAGAGTGATGTTTATGCATTTGGCATGATTGTACTTCAAATCCTCAGTGGAAAACGTAACATCACCCAGTTGACTCTCCACGCAGCTGAGTCATGCAGGTATGAAGATTTTATTGATGCAAATCTTGGAGGAAACTTCTCAGAATCAGAGGCAGACAAGCTTGGAAGAATAGCCCTTCGTTGCACTAATGAATCTCCTATTCACAGGCCAACCGCGGAAACTGTGATGCTAGAACTAAGCGAATCTATTGTCGCTGCTTAATTTATTTGAAATTATGGTCTTTTTGTCTCAATTTTCGGACAAGAAGAGGGAAGTTGTAGATGCGTCACTAACCACTAGCTGATGTCGAAACTCCTTTTACTAATATCTAACTGCGCTGTGTTGTCTTGAGGACTCAAGTTCCCGTGAACGTCGTATCTGTGACCTACCTTCGAGCCAATTGTAATATCCTAGGGGGTTGTCTGAAATGAATTTAGTCATGTAACAAGTGAGTATTCTGTTTTCTTAATAAGCAGGCTAAGTTTGTTTTAGTTGCATTCAAAGTTCTTGCGGGTTTATGTTACTCCATGCATGTTGTAGCGCATGAGAATTGGGAAACCCCTTCATGCATTTTTCTTCGCCCTCAAATCCTTGGGGTGCTCTTCCTCTATTCCAGGAATCAAACACCAGTGACACAAAATGACCTGACCTTGCATAGCCACTTCAATCTATTATCTTATTGGCAGCAAAGCACTGTTGATATCCTTAAAAGAATGAAAAAAAAATCATTAACCAAAATATATCAGAATCTCTTTCCAATATGTCACTCTCCAGCCCAAGATCTGTTCCAAAAAACCCCCTCCCAATCTCTTCTATTCGATATTTGTTAACAAGTAAATAAATCCCCATAGCTTCCTCTGACCTCCTCTGCTGTCATGTTCTATTCTTCACACAAAAAAGAAATGACAGCGAAGGAAAAGAAAAACATGGATGAAGCTTTGCCACATCTTAAGGGACGACCAAAGATGAAATACAAGGGCCAAACTTGGTCTCCTATTAAAGTCCATAATACTATTAAATTTCACAATGACATGCAAGAAGCTTCACAGTACCATCCATAGTAGGTAAGCCACATTGTTTACTTTCTTCTTTATTTTCCCTTTTTCTTTGTTTTGGTATCATTTAATATGCTAGCTTTTTTTCTTGGTATTATTTAGGGAATGTTTGAGATTTTAGTAGTAGTTATATTAAAATAATTTTGTTTATTTTTTAAAAATTATTTTTTAGATCATCACATCAAAACGATTCAAAAATAATAATTTTTAGCAAATTGTTTTTTTGAATTTAAAACTTTTTTGGTATCCCATCACACAATAAGTGCTATTTGGATAGTTTATCTTTTTTGCAGTTTGATTTGTAAAATAAACAGAAATTAAATGCTAACAAGAAACTGAAATTAAAGTTGCTTCGATAGCTTAAAATAAAAATGAAAATTAGAATATTTTTTCTGCTAAGTGCTAACGACCTCTTCCTTCCCTCGATAGCGTTAATTTTCTAGGAAAAGAGTAAAGATATTGTGAAAATGAGATAGAAAAAAATTAATGTGACAAAGATTAAATCCGACAATAACATTAATAGATTGCCAAAATAACAAATGTAAGCCTCTGATTTAGCTGTGACTCTTAATAAGTTCAGAAATTAACTTGAGTTCAAATAATTAACTAGAAGATTAATTCTAGAGGAGAGAAAAAGTAAAACTACAACCTATCAATCAGTTTCAATCAAGTTATTTGTATGCTATTATTTATCAATCCACAATATCTTACTTTTAGGTATTTTTTATTTTATATATATATATATATATATATATATATATATAGCCATTCTTTAGACTAGATACATTTCTATCTTCTTATTTTATGCTCCCTTCGAATAATATTTATTATGTAAGAAGATTTTATATAATTTTTTTAGATTAATATGGATCTCTGGATTATCTTTTATTTATCTAGACGACTGATTTTATGAGCTCTAAAATTAATAGCCATTATAAATTTCTAGCACTCTTGAAATTTATAAAACCTGAATAAATAATTTTTTAAAAATAAATTTAAAACTTGATTAATTATCTGATTGCTATTAAATTTTATGTAATCTTAACTAATAATTTTTAAAAAATAAATTTATAACTTCATCAATTATCTGTTTGCCGATCTCTTCTTGAGTACCATGTTGAAGGGAAAAAAAATTAAGAACTTCGCCTCTTTATTTCGTGGCGAGGTTAGCTTGTCACAAGTGGCTATATTCTGTGAGGATGACTTTAACATGCACCGCTGGCAATTATATCCATTTCGTTGCTTAATCAGCAAGAAAAAAAAAAAATAAGAAGAAAAATTACTGATCCCACTAGTTTCAACAACTGTCTGAAGCTCGCAGTGATCCTAATTAATTACAAGCATGCAAGATTATTATTATTATTATTATTATTTATTTCAGCTAAATTGCTGATTAATATTTAAGCAATTGCCAAAAGTGGAGGTTTTATTATATTCTTGGATTATATGTAACCCTATATATTTTTTTGGGGTTAACATCCAACGCGGTTTGTAGATATTTCTCATACCCTTTTAAGACCCAACGCCTCCACCAAAAACCCAGTCTCAATTCTCAGCACCCCGCAGAAAGAACACCAAACGTAGAGGAGAGAAGCTGAAAGAAATACTAGGAGATCAGAGTAAATTAGAGATTATGAAGCTGGTTTGGACCCCAGATACAGCTTTGAAAGCTTATGTTTGTACTGTCAAAACAGTAAGAAAATCCCGACCTTAAACGCACAACTCCATCTTTTATGTCTATTCTCTATCAATTTCATTTGTAATTTAATTTTTTTTTTTTTTTTTACTTTTATTGCAGTGTGAGGGTTTTAAGGAATCGAGTGTAGCAGAACTTCTCTCGGCCATGGCTGCCGGTTGGAACGCAAAGCTTATAGTTGAATCCTGGTCCAAGGCTGGCCCGATAGCGACGAGCATCGGCCTAGCCGTGGCGGCTAAGCATACGTGTGGAAGACATGTGTGTGTGGTCCCAGATGAAGGGTCAAGATCGGAGTATGTAAAGGCCATGCATGGCGCCGGCATGAGGGAGACAGAGGTGCTGGTAGGAGAAGCAGAAGAGGTGATGGCAGGGCTTGTGGGGGTGGATTTTCTGGTGGCGGATTGTAGGCGGAGGGATTTTGTTAGGGTCTTAAGGTTTGCCAAGTTGAGCCATAAAGGTGCCGTGTTGGCGTGCAAGAATGCCTTTCAACAGTCTGTTTCTGGGTTTAAATGGCATGGGGTGCTTGAGAGAGGGACACGTGTTGTTAAAACTGCGTATTTGCCTGTTGGGCAAGGATTGGATATGGCTCATATAGGGAGTAATGGTGGGAATGAGCGTTCAAAAGGTGGTCCTAGCCGTTGGATTAAGCATATCGATCGAAAATCAGGTGAGGAACATGTATTTCGTGAATAAAATCTTTATGTAATTACGGGAAACACAAAGGTAGTGACGAGAGTCTACAGAGTAAATGAGTATGTATGTACTAAAACAAAATATAGTTGTACTTAATTTAATTATAATGTCTTAGAGCTTTTTTCGATGGAAAATATGCCTCTCCTGACATCACTCATTTAATTTAATTAAAAATTTTCTTTATTTTTTTCCTTGATGTCATGTTCATAATTGATAATGCTTGGAATACAGAATGTTAAGAAACTTGAGTTTTTGAGTACTTGAATAATGAATGATTATATGTTTATGTTAATCTTCAATTTTCTATAACTAAGGGTGCATGAGGGTGGTTATATTAGTTTTTGCAACTAAGTTTTTTTTGGTGTGATTAATTTAGGGTTTTTTTATAATTAATTCAATAACTTTTTAATAAGAAGTTGTAGTAAATGAGTATTAAATTAAAAAAAATATTTATTTTTAGATTATATATGACAAATGCTGAGAATATATTGTAATAGAGTGAAGCTTGTGAACCTTTTACTTGAGCTATTCAGTTAATATTTATAACTTTTATACCTTAACTTTCTTTCTTTTATTTGAGTTCAGGGGTCATAAGTCTTTATTTCTTTTACAATCAAGTAAGGAGAGAGACTTTTACATCAATATTAATGTTGATGTCAGTGTCATTTTATACTATATTAATGTTGATGGGAGTATCGCGTGTCTATAGAAAGCGACTCTATGTTATTCTGTATATAATATTAATGTCAATAAGATCAACCTTTATAATCAACATTAATATTGATTAACGTATGAACGACTTTTAGATGATTGTTTTGCACGACTAGGGTGTAGAGGAATGATGATCCGCTTGGATTTGAAGTAATCCCAGACCGAAAGTTACGGGGTTTGATATCTTGTTAGACTCACAGATGCTTGAGCCTGGCACGTCGTTAAGTCTAAAGGGGTTGAGTTTGACATCTTGTTAGACTCACAGGCGCTCGAGCTTGATGTATAGTAGAAACCAAGAAATTTCGGTCTAATATCTTGAAAAACTTTTTTTTCATTGGTTTTAACTTCTCTTAAGCTTTTTTGTTGGGTCTTTTTTCTCTAGTTACTTTAGCCTCTTTGTTTTGTATCATGATCTGAAGAAAGAAGATGGATTCCCCTCCCGAAGATCAGTCGGCTATCCAGCCTCTTTGTTTCCTTCGCCTAGGGGCTCGCTAAAGGGTAAGGCCTGCTCTTTCTTTTCTTTCTATCTAGCTTGCCTCCGCCGAGCACAAGGATGGAACTAGTATAATTATCAAAGGCGAGATTTCTTGAATAATAGATCCCTCGCATCTGGATTGTGAAACTAAACTCGAGCTAAAAGCTCAATAGTGAAGATCCCTAGACCAACGGTTCCATTCTTCTTGGTGGCTGCTCACGGGGCTTTCCCCTTGCGTAATTGGAAGGTTGTGCTCGACTAACTTCTCGCTTTCCTTCTTAAATGAATGGGCTTGTAAAGCTTTCGTCTCAATTCGTATCTAGATTGAATTTCTACTTCTCTCTCCTACCAAAGCTGGTGGCCTTGAGTGAATGACCTAAGCAACGGGTAGATGTATGGTTGGTCCACGCCCCCTAATGCATTCCGTAATCCGTTACTGTATAGCCCGCCGATTTCCTCTCAGACAATGAACTTTGTTAATGGTATGGGAATGGCGCTTCTCCTAGATACCTCCTCTAGCTCTATTAACATAGACCCTCTTTCTTCATTCTTGGCTCGGAGGTCACAAGGCAAGAGCCTTCGGGTCTTCTATTTATTAGAATCGGGCACGGTACCTCAAATAGAAATTTCCGTTGAGCGGATCCCCTGATTCTGGTTTAGCAGGATCTTTTCTTGACACCGAAAGTACATCTTTGGGAACGCTTTCTGGTTTCCCAGACTTTTAAAAAAGCTAAAAGGGCCCTCTGTTTTTCAGCTTTTAAGCTGCTCGAGCTACTCGGCGGTTCTTTCGATGAAAAGAGAAATCAACATCTTGCTTCATCCATTGAATGATCCCATTGGCTTACAGGTAGTCATTAGGCTCATGGGTATGGTATGCCATAGCAAGTACTTCTTCAGATAGTCCTACTGCTGGCGAACTCAAAACACTTTCTAGTTTAGTCCTGTAGGAAAAGGACGGACCTCGCAATTGCAATTGATTGGCTAAATGAAGTATCATAAAATATATTCCAGGAAATTAAGCAGTCGTATAGCCATTATAGAAAAGACATTTTAAGATCAGCATACTTTCGGAATTTGTGCAAAAGCATTGTGAGGAATCCTCGTATTTCAAATTGAAAGAAGAGAATCATTAGGCCTTCTGTTATCCTAACTAATGAATCAGACACTCTGCTCCATTCTATGATTCTCTATAGATTATACTTGGTTTTAGACAAAGTGAAATGGTTTATCCTGTTCATTTATTCTGTGAACAAAATTTAAAATAAAGCAATTCTTTTTTATATGGAATTTCGGGAAAACACAAATAACTCGTTGAGAACATCCAACTTCTTCAAGAACATGAAGTCAGATGCTGGTTACATGCAATGTGGTCTTTACATCAAATCAACTAACATCCATTTTATTAGTTTTGAAGCTGTCTTTCTAATCATAAAAGAAGGAACAGTCCTCTGCAGCTCTAAGCACCTCCTTGCAATCATGAAGATCGCAATCTACAAGTATAAAATCTGCCCGTCTGTAGTCCTTTGATGATAGGGTCTTGGCATCTCCTATGACAAACTTAACACAATCTGCATAAGGTCCTGGAGCATTTCTTGATGCACAAAAATTGGGTTTTGTTGGTAAAATACAGATCACATTGCCGCCAGTTTGATGTGCAGCTGCTACTAATGACAGTATGGTGGATTCATCAATGCTAGCGTATCCTATCACTGCATTTTTCCCAGCAGTCAGGGCTGATATGAACTCAGCTACATCAAGCTCCTTATCTCCTTTTCCCTATAAAATAAAGCACCCAAAATCAGAAAAAAAGAAAACAGCACGCAAAACATTCTTCTCACAAAACTTGAGAATTTTGTAGGAGATTTGATATATAAGATGCTATTGCTTACCATTTTCAGGGCAGGGAGATAAGCTGTGGTGGCATTTTCATCTGACCAACTAGCCATATTTTCTTTGTTTTGCTTTAAGTGTTCTGGTACCGAAATGAATTATAGTATGTTTCATGTGTTGCTGGTGTGAGCGACAACCACATAATATATACATGTGTGCCATTAATTATTTGCATGCAAGCAACTAAGGGAGGTGTTTATTGAAGAATTAGAAATTCTGCTCAATCACCACCTGGTACAGAATCGTAAATTAAAACAGAAGGCATTGGTTAAAAAATCCACATGACCAGGAACAATTTACTTACTCCATCACCGCCTGTCCTTCTGGTCCTAGTGGAAGTATAATATGCTCCATACATACCTCCGTATGTGGCTTTGAAAGTCTGAAAAATGGAACTGCGGATTTGTGGCTTTGTTCCTTCAGTTCTGTTATGATCACTCCTATAATTCACACTCTTGTTTTCCCTCTCTAAGAGACAAACCACAGTTGCAATCATGGATACACATGAACAATAATTCACTAGCACAAAGCAGATATAAACCAATAATAATTTTTATTTTACCATCAGGATGCTCAACTGATGGCTCTTTGCTTGAACCAATGTTGTTTTGATGGTCACTCTTCTCATCCCCAGTTTGCACATCTTCTTTTTCACCCTCATCATCAGACGCTAATTCTTCTATTACTAACGCCTTCGCTCTATCGGTCTGCAATACGTCCCTCCTAGTAGAACTGGAGGATCATACCTGCTAGACTCAAACATGCTACCAAAAGGGAGAGTGAAGAGCGAGTCATCAAATGGATCCCTCCCTCCAAATAGGCTCGGCATCAAACCAAAGCCCCGGAAATTGCCAAAAGGATCACCCATAGGAAAGAAATCATTTCTACCTTGCCTTTCCCTCTGCATTTTTTATGGTCTATCCTCCTAAACACTGGAAAACAAAAAATGGATTCATGGTTTGATGGTCATCAAAACCAAGCATAAAAGAAAAGGGTCCATGAACTGCACAACTCCGCTAAACAGTAAATGAATTCAGAAAAGCCGATTGAATGTTACTGCTGGAACAAGAGCATTAACATAATTACTCAGAGAACACTACAATTTCTACCAATGAAACAAGGGGCACAAGAAGACAAGATTCTTACAATTCTTTTCTTAAGTACGGCAAATGAAGTTCAAAACCTTTTCTTGTAAGAGATAAATAACAACAAAATTTAAATTTTAATAAGCTCTTGATGATCCAATTTTAAAAGGAAAAAGAATTAATCAATCAAACCACAAACCATCAAACCTCTTATGCCAAATACGTCCTCAATGCTATTGCCAATATAGCAACTCCCAAGAAATGTCAATAATCATTTAGCACTTTCAAATTCACTTAAAGAAAACCATTTTTTATATATATTTGTTTGGGATGAAAAGATAGGAAGAGAAGGATTTGGATAATGTAACGTAAAATGCCTTCACAACATTACTAAAGTAATGTACAAAGGCTTGAAAAAACAGGGAAGAAACGACTTTCTGGGGAAGACAATTATAAGAGCCTTTCATACTCTATCTTGTAGCATAAAACGGATAAACAATGGAACTTCTAATGATCTGATCACATAAATACATCATCAAAATAACAAACTGAAAACTGAAAGCCAAAAGAAAAACTGTTTTCAGCTTAATCATTGCTATAATTTCACTGACCAGTGCGAGGACATGTTACTATGTTTGGCAGGAGGGAAATTGAAGGAAAGTGGAAGAGAGAGACAGAGGTAACTGGAAAATGAAGCGATTGAGATTTTTGGACCAACGTGGCTGGCTGCACATTTATCAAAAATTTGATTTTTTTTTGTTTTTAGATATTTTAATAAAAATAAATTTTAAAAATTTTAATTTAATATATTTTTAAAAAAATAACTCTAATTACTCTTTTAAGCAGAGAAGGAGAGGAGAGAGGGAACCTAAAAGGCCCAGTCCTCTGTTTTCGCGGTGAGAAATTATAACTACCGAGAACTGGACACGTGTAGTTCAAAAAAGAACACGACACGTACTTAGACACGTACTTACTGTCTTCTTCCAATGTTCGGCCCATTTGTCTGAATTTTGAATTGCATTTCCCGGCCGCTTCGATTTTTTTTTTGGCTTTTTTCTTTTTCGATCCCTTTTATTCCTTCTTTCCTTTTCATTTCTGTTATACTACGGAATCTTTTTTTAATAGTTATGATGTTCTCGGATCAATATGTATTCATCAGAACTAAATTTCTTCAAGACGATTTTTAGATATCTTAGAAATTTTTAAAATCCAAAGTTATCACATCAGGAACAGGCTGTTATTTACACTCTCTGTTACAAAATTTAATGCCAAATCTTTGTTACCAAGTTGTTACTTCAATCCTTTGAAGCACGTCTTCAGAGAACAATTTTTGTTTTATTTATTTATTTATTTCACTATGTTGGTTATTGTCTTCTTTTTCTTTCTTCTTCACGATCAGAAAAATTTTTAGCGAACTTGTAACAAAAGAGAAGCAAGAACAAACATTTTCATGCTGATGATTTTACAAGTCAAAGGACACTCTAGAAAAGACTCGGGTTAGACACTCTCTGTCAAACAAATAATAAATAAGGAAAACATTATTGCGAATGGAATCACCAACGGCTCTCACACTACAAATTTGACTGGGAAGACTACACATATTTCACACAAGCCAGTAAGATGATAAATCATTGATCCTCCTTTAACAAGGCCTAGTTTATGACTCATGGCACACAAGCACAGCGTTGAAGTATATTTTCCATTTAAAACAAGCATGGAAAGATCCGGCAATGCAAACCAGACTAGTTTTCTATATTTCCATTCAAATGGTACAACAAAACTTGCAAAAACATCAGCAACGCACCACGTGCTAAAGAATCCACATTCCTTATCTTACAATTCTCAAGCTCCTGATAGTCAGAACAATATATAAAACATCAGCCTTTCATGCCATCCCCACTATTCAAGCAACCTAGGTATTG
>Ga0325410_1005120_pt1 | contig 14544 bp, 10 predicted proteins | sample PopdelMetagenome_16_FD_206182 | JGI IMG/M metagenome (GOLD analysis project Ga0325410, IMG submission 206182) | Populus deltoides microbial communities from Bellville, Georgia, United States - Xylem-PdIQD-R3 | ecosystem: Host-associated > Plants > Phyllosphere > Stem > Wood/Secondary xylem... | reverse complement strand
GCTTTAATTAATTGATCCTAAAATAGTTTAGGATGTTAATAAGAATTTTAATATGATTATTTTTTTATTAAATTTTGAAAAATAGTTTTTCAAGAAATTTGTATTAAATAAAATTTTTTGAGTTTGGAAAATTATCAAATTAGATTTGATTTAATATTTCTAACTATTAGAAATATTATTTTAAAATTGCACATAAAGCCTATAATTAGAATCAAAATATGCAATGTATTTATGTATGCATATTAATGTGTTTTATGCATGATGGATGGTTATGGACATTAAAAGATCAATGTGATTGGGTCGAAAAGTTGTAATATTAAATTGGGCTTGTGTGTCCTGCTTTTTCTCTCTCTTTTTTCTGGGTTGTAAAATTATTTTCGCATATAATTCCCCTTGAAAGTAAGTGGAGGTTTCTTTTACAATTATGTAAATGTTATGTAATTTAGAAATGTAGGAATTTAGATAGGAAAATCTCTATTGTAATCCAAGACAAAGAAAGAACGGAAGTAAAGGCTACAATCGTGGTGCTCTCAAAGAACTTATAAAGATTTGCGGCAATTATCTATTTTTTAACCCTCTATTTCCCTTCGATGACTCAAAAAAATTAGTTTAGATATGTCCATAATAATCTAATTAAAATGGCATGCTAGGGGTGTATGTTTATATATAATTATTATTTATGATATCTCATTAATGCTATAAAATGAGACTTATTTAAAATAATAAATCTCTCATTAATATATTAAGTACATGTTGAGAACAAGATTTGTTGCCTTCTGATTTTATATGCATAAAATCAAAGTTCGATTAATGGATGACTTATTGAGCTACTCAATGTTACCACTAATCAAATATATTTAATGCTATGAAATTAGGTCATATTTAATTAACTTATATAATTTGAATGATTCACTTATGATCATATAAAATTAGAGGCGGTAGTTAGGCAAAACATATATGATTCATGCATAAATATTTATAATCAAATTTAGATAAGTTCTTCTCAATAATAATTTAGTCTCCCACTATTTTGTTATAAATTAATAGCACTCACTATTAATTTGGGAAATCTCATTTAGATCTCTTAATAAGCTAGGATCCAATTTAATTTATTCGACCTTGAGTAACTAAACAAATCAAAAAAAATTCAATTGGGTAGATAACATAGTTTATCAATCACATCTCTATATGATTTTTACATTAGTTAGGTGACAACTCTTTGTCTAAACATATATGTGACTCCTAGATTAGTTATGTGACAACTCTTTGTCTAAACATATACATGCACATAATGATACAAGTAGGCAACATAAGACAACTTATTTTATCTAGCACATTGTACAAAATTAATACACACAGAAACTACCCAAAATGGTACTTCACCTTATATAGATAAATACACACAGAATAGGCTTGACTTGTAAGTAATTTATATGAACTGCCTTTTTTTCTCAATACTAACAGAAGCAAAAGCAATGAATTGCAGAGGATACAAAGTTGATAAATACATAGACACATTTAATGAACATAAAAATAAACTAGATAAGGCGCCCAACAACTTCTTTATTTTTAATATACTTAACTGATAACACTACCATTTCTTTTAACAAGTAACAAATAATTATATGGTAGATTTTTAACAAGGCAACAGATAGATATACCCTAAAGTTTCAACTTGAGTAGAACACTTTAAATCAGACCTAAGTTTTCATTCACACCCTAACAATTTCTGCCTCAACATATCTATTATTATAAGATATGATCCAATCTCTATTAGGTTTGTTTTTGAAGTGTAGTGCATGAAAAATTCCTTTTTCTCTCTCTCTCCAGATGTGACTAGAACTTCCAGAAATTGAAATTGTTAATTTTAATCCTACAAAAAGAGTATTTGGACCTGCATTAATTAATTAGCCACTCAATAAAAAATTCTGATAACTAGCTTTAGAAAAATAAGAGTGATCTCATTAAGCAATTCATTTTTAAGTAAGGTTGTAGCCACTAGCCACTATGAAATATAAATATAGTGTTGATATTGTTAAAATTAAACTTGATTTCTAGTTTTTCTAAAAAATAGAGGAATCGGTCCATCAGTTGGATTAAATAAATTGATCGACTAGTTGAGAAACGATTGACTGGTTCAGCTAGCAGAATACAATTTATGTTAATATTAGGATCTCCTAGTATTAGTTTAATTCCTTGATTGTCTAGGACTCAATGCCTATAAAAAGACTTATAATTCAACATTATTAAGGAGCACAAGAGAAAATAACTAAGAAAGCTTAGAGAGAAACACTTAATAAAAGTATTCCTTCCTTTCAATCCTCTTTTTCTTCTTGAGTTTTTTACTTTGCATTACTATTTTTGATCTTCTACCACACTCATCTTTTTTTCCAATAAGTGGTATCAGAGCTTACGTTTGATTATTTAACATGGTCAATCCAAACTTCCCACTTCAATGTCCTAGGTTTGAACAGTCCCTCACTTTTTTACATAGTAGAATAATGGAAGGGTGGATGGAAGATTAAGAGAGTAAAAGCACTCTTGTTCATCTAATATAATTTCTAATTTCTCTCGTTCATGTTACTGATTTCTTTTCCCTTTCTCTTTTTATTTTTTTCATTTGTTGTATATGTATTTATTGGACATCTTAGAGCCCCTATATGGAAGCTCTATAATTTGATGGTTCTCAGTTTAACTACAACTTCTCAAGGCCAATAACTCCTCCTAATGCATAGAGACATTCTCCAACAGGTAGCAACTGATGGTGGAAAATGATGATCCTATATGTGAGAAGCTTGTATAGTAATGTTGTGGCATCTAGGAAAGGCGTGAATTTTCATTTGTTAAGTATTCATAAAGAAAGCCTAACTTGTTATTTTTTTGCTGGCACCATGTGATTTATATATTTATGTACTTATGGAAGAAAAATATTAATACACAAAGAGAAAAGGAGAGGTGGTTGTATAAGGTGATGATGTTTCTTTATATTTTCTCTAGATGGTTGGCTTGTGCTGTATTATTATGTAGTTCTTATGTCTTTGTTTGTTATATGGTTTCACAGATGTACATTCACGATCAGTTTTTTTTTTAGTGTATTTATTACTTAGTGATTGATGTATTGTTGCTACTTTAGTAGATAAAGCAAGCAAGATTGATATGTCAATCAGTCAACTGCATGAAGCAAACCGGTCTACTAGTTACACTAACAATGGCAATCCAAAATCTAGGTTTGATAAATCAAAAGTTAAATGCTATAATTATCAAAAGGTAGGTCATTATGTTAAGGATTGCTGCATTTCAACCAAGAAGGTTGAAAAGAATGTAAATCTAGTGATAGAAGAAGCAAAGGAAGTCACCTTATTATTAATGCATAATGAGAGAATGCAAGACAAAGAGAGCATATGGTATATAGACAATAAAGCTAACAACCACATGTGTGGAGACAAAGACAAGTTCATGGAGCTTGATGAAGCAATTAGAGGTCATATCATATTTGCGGATCATTCAAAGGTTGCCATCAAAGGAAAAGGTATAATTTTGATTAAATTAAAATATGAAAGTCATCAATTTATTAGAGATGTCTATTATATATACTAACGGTGAAAAATAACATATTGAGCTTAGGACGATTGTTGGAGAAGGGGTATAAGATTAAGATGAAAGATTGTATTTTAACATTACTTGACACTAAATGAGCAATGATTGCAAATATAGTCATGACAAAGAATAAAATGTTCTTGCTAAACATAGAGACTGAGATGTCTAAATACCTAAATGCATGTGTGAAATATGAGACTTGGCTTTGACATATGAGACTTGGGCATGTAAACTTTAATAGCTTAAAGATGATAGCAAAAAAAAAAAAAGATGTTGAAGGGTTTACCATCCATTATACATCCAAATTAGTTGTGTGAAGGATGTTTAGTGGGAAAGTAATTTCGCAAGAGCTTTCCGAATAAGTCTACATCAAAAGCAAGTCAACCCCAATAAAAAATAGAAGGCGATGTTTCTGATCCTATCAAACCATCTTTGTTTGGTAAAAATCTGTATTTTCTACTTTTTATTGATGATTATAGTAGAAAAACTTGGGTTTACTTCTTAAAAAAAAAGTTTAATGTGGTTAGTTGTTTTAAGAAGTTTAAGGCATTAGTTGAAAAGAAAATTGGTTATTTTATAAAATCACTTAGGACAGATAGGGAGTGAATTTTGTTCTAATGATTTTAATCATTTTTGTGAAGATCATGGTATAAAGAGACTCCGAATGATGCTTAAATTCTCAAAACAAAATGGTGTAATAGATAGAAAGAATAGAAGCATCCTCAACATGGCAAGAAGCATACTCAAAAACAAGAAGATTTCTAAAGAGTTTTAGGCCGAAGCTATATATTGTGTTATCTACTTGTCAAATAGGTGTCCTACTAAAGGCTTGAATGACATGACTTCACAAGAATCATGAAAAGGAAGAAAGCCTAGTGTTTTTCATTTGAAAGTTTTTAGGAGTAATGACTATGTGCATTTAGATGATCAAGTAAGGATCAAGCTAGATGATAATAGCAAAAAGATGATCTTTGTAGGCTATGCCCAAAAGTCCAAATGATATAAGCTCTACAACACCAATAAAGGAAAAATAGTGATTAACAGAGATGTTGAGTTTAATGAAGAAGAAGCATGGGATTGGAAGGTAGATGATGGTGAGAAATATAATTTTCTATCGATTCTTGATAAAAATAATGAGAGCTATGAAGATCATCAAGAACAAGCTATACCTTTATAATCACCAATGGTGTCATCTTCACATTTATCTTCTTCTTCTAGTGAAAGCTCAGTAGTGGTACTCTACCAAGTCCATCAAAAAAGATGAGGAGCCTTGATGGCTTATATGAGGTAGCTAATTCTATTGATGATGATGTAACACTATATTGTCATCTTGCTACATATGATCCTATAGTGTTTGAAGAAGCAATAAAGGATGCAAAATAGAGAATTGCTACGGATGAGGAGATTGCATCACTTGAAAAGAATGACACATGAAAATTGGTTCCAAGACCAAGAAAAAAAAAGCCAATAGGTGTCAAATGAATCTACAAATAAAAGAAGAATGCTAAGGAGAAGTAGAAAGATGCAAGGCAAGGTTATTGACAAAATGCTATAATCAAAATCATGTGATTAACTATGATGAAGAATCTATCAAATGGATGTCAAATCAGCCTTTCTTAATGGTTTTCTTGAAGAACAAGTCTACATTGAGCAACCAATGGGATATGAAGTGAATGAACATGAAGACAAGATATTAAAGTTGAACAAAGCCTTGTATGGATTGAAGCAAGCCCCAAGGGCTTGGTATAGTCGCATTGATGACTATTTTTTAAAGAATGGATTTATTAAATGCCCTTACGAATATGTTATCTATGTAAAGATAAAAAAGAATGGTGATATTCTTATTGTATGTTTGTATGTGCATGGCTTGATCTTTACAGAAAATAATCCAAAGATGTTTGAAGACTTCAAGCAAGCAATGATCAAGGAGTTTGAGATGACAGATATTGGTCTCATATCCCACTACTTAGGGATTAAGATCAAACAAGGAGAAGATAGAATTTTTATGAATCAATAAAAGTTTGCAAAAGAGGTTCTCAAGAAGTTCAAGATAGAGGATTGCACAAAAGCAAATACTCCAGTTAAGTGTGGAGTAAAGATGTCAAAAGAATGATGAAGGAGAAAAGATAAACTCTACAACTTTCAAGAGCTTAATTGAGAGTTTGAGATATTTAACATGCATTCGTCTGATATTCTTTTTGGAGGAGGACTTGTGAGTAGATTTATGGAAACACCAACTATAACACAGTTTAAAGCATTCAAGATAATTCTTTGATATATCAGAGGAACTGTTCATTTTGGCTTGTTCTATGGTTATTCTAATAGTTTTGAACTTGTGGGTTATAGTGATAATGATTAGGCTGGAGATATGGATGTAGAAAGAGCACTAAGAGTTTTTTATTTTCTACATGGGAGACACAACATTCACATGGAGTTTAAAGAAACAATTTATAGTCACTTTGTCAACATGTGAAGCTGAATATGTAGCCACTACATCACGTGTTTGTCATTCCATATGGCTACAAATAATATTAAAAGAATTGCAAATGCCACAAGAAAAGCCTACGAAGATTTATATGGATAACTTATTAGCCATTGTCTTAGCTAAAAATCTAGTTTTTCATGACAAAAGTAAAGCACATTGACATAAGATTTAATTACTTAAGAGATTGCATTACAAATAAGGAAGTTGAAGTAAGTATATGAAGACACTTGACCAAGTTGTGGATATCTTCACAAAGCCACTCAAATATGATATTTTTATCAAAATAAGAGATATGTTGAGAGTTATGAAGAAATTAAGTTTAAGAGGGGATGTTGAAAATTAAACTCGATTTCTGGTTTTTCTAAACAACAGAGGAATCGGTCCACTAATTAAATTAAATAAATCAGTCGGCTAGTTCAATCAGCAAAATACAATTCTTGTTCAGATTAAGATTTCTATGTATTAGTTTAATTTCTTGATTATTTAGATTTTAATGCCTATTAAAAAAAAACTTGTAATTTAGCGTTATTAAGCAAAAAATATATATATATAGCTAAGAGAGCTTAGGAAGAAATACTTAATAAAGGTGTACTTACTTTTAATTTTTTTCTTGTTTTTGAGTTTTTCAAATATAAAAAAATATATTATTTTGATATATTTTTAAATAAAAAACATCACGCTATCAAACACCCTTAAAAGGCCGACAACAAACCGCCCATGGTATCCACGAATGCGTCCAAAATTCTACTAAATATTAAATCATTTCACCATGAAAATATTAAGTCATTTCTGTACGGCTAAAGCTGTGATTTATAATCACTAAAAGTTCCAATAAGCATAAATAATTAGTGTAATAAAACAAGATGGCCATTAAGATGGAATATTCTTGGCATTCATTAGTGCTTAACCTCCCCCGTAAAACGATAAATCTGCATTACGTCACTTTGAGCCTCCCAATCCCAATTTAAGGATGATAAAGAGACTGTGCTGTCGGGAATAGTTTTTCAAAATCAGTTTTTATTTAATTATAAAAAGAATTAAAATATATATTTGTAAGAAAAAAATTATTAAAATCTTAGAGAAAAATTTTTAGTTAGAACCATAAGTTCTCAATAATGTTTTTTTAATGATAACATGTTTTTTTATTGGAAGTATATTTTATTAAACAAAAATTAAGAACAATTACAAAAATATAAAAACTCCAACGACTTGAATTGAATAGGAAAAATATTTTTTTATTCATGTATTTTTTTTATGAAAAAATATCTTTTTTAGAAGCAATTTAAATAAAAAGTATTATTATAATTATAAAAGGAAGTTTCAATAAAAAAAGATAAAATAAATTATGAATTTTTCATTTTTATCACCTGTATAAATAAATTTAATGAAATTAGGTTTAATAAAAATATAAAATAATTTATAATAAAAAAATAGATATTCTATTTTTATTAATGATTAATGAGTAAATCATTTAGAAATTCTGCATATTAAGTTAATGAATAATTATTTATAAAATAATTTGTAATATTATCACAAAAAATTATAATTCTCTTGAAGACTATGAATTATTTTGATAATTGTTTAAAAATCATTTTAGTTAATTATTTAAAGAAATCTTACTCTAAAATTTACAAAGAAAAAAAAAAGGTTAAGGGGTATTTTTTAAAAATCCCCTGTTTCTCTTTTATATTTTTTTTCTCCTTTCCTTTATTTTGTCCTCCCTCCTCTATCTCTTCCTTCTCTCTCCTGCCCCTATGTCGTTAGTTTTCAGTTTACGGTGGGTCGTATTACTAGGTTCTTGAAGGCAGGCAAGTATGTTGAGCGTGTTGGTCCCGGCGCTCCTGTTTATCTCGCTGCTGTTCTTGAATATCTTGCAGCTGAGGTAATACTGTCTCTATTTCTCTCTTCATTTTTTTTTTTTTAAGTGTCTTGGATATGATTTTGTGTGATTTCAATTCTTGAATCCTAGGGTTCTTTAATTATGGTGATTCTGACTGTTTTTTTTTTTGGAATTAAGTTGTTTTCCATGAAAATTATGTTTTTGAAGTGGTGGCGGTGGCTAATCTTGTGATTTTGTTTAGTGGCTAATCTAGGGTTTTGTAGCTTCAATTTTTCTTCAGTTTTTAGGGTTTGAGTCTTTTTGTTCATGTTAGGGTAGTTTTAGTAGTTAGGGTTCTAAGGTTAGTGATGTGAATATAAATTGATCATCATCTATTGGCTCATGTAGTGGTGATGACAATTAATGAAGGATTTGAATCCAATCCTTGTGCCTCTTTTTCACTTGATTGCTAATCGACTTATTGTTGGGTTAGGTTGTGTGGCGGTTGAGGAGAAAGGAGAAGGAAAAAGAAAAGTAGGGAAAAGAAGGGTTTTGTTAAAATCAATATAAACATGATAGAAGGACTCAATTTCAAATGGCTAAAAGTATAAGGAAGGTGAGACTCGAAATTAAAATAAAATAGAATGCCTTTGGACTTTTCTTTGTTACTCTTTTTTTCAAGTGTTATTATTTGAAGTGTAAATAAAATTATTTTTGATCCAACGTTTAAGAAAATTTGATTTCTTCTTTATATTCTTGAGTTTAAACCTTAAATTCAATGTTTAAAGCTGAGTGTATATCATATACAACGATCAATAAAAACAAATTCTGGATGTCATCCAGATTATACAATTTATAACCCAAGAGACTGCTAAACAGAAAGTGGTGATGTAAACATTTGATGCTGTCAAACTTTGCAACAGGATTGGCATGAAAGCTCCATGAAATCCATATGGGACTCAGCATGGCAACGTGATTTTGGCAACTGGCTCACTGGTAAACTTTTTGGTGTCAATTATATAAGCCTATGAAGGTAGACAAATACTTTAGATATAAGAGTCGTATAATTATTATGTACCAAAGTGCAAAATTGACCTTCTTTAGACATGCTTGTATCATCATTGTGGACAAAAGTGATTATCCATCCATCATCTTCTTCATGACTTCCTTGTTTGGGAACTAAGGCAGCTCCAGTGCAGAAAGTATTCTGTTCAGATTTATGGTATTCCACCTTTATCAGCTCTTCAGATTGGCCACCTTGCTGATTCACAGAACCAAAACAGTGTCAGCATAAATTTAGATGTGTTAGGAAAGAAGGTTAAGAACACATAAGAGCTTAATTAACTACCGAATTGATTTTATTTGTTTCTGGCTCTTCAAAATACAGTTTTGCTAGACCTCCATATTTAGGCATACCTGAAATGTTAAGTAAAGTAAATTAATGATCAGGGTTATAGTAAACTTCTATAGAAAGAAAAGTTTTAGTTATAATCACCGGAGTCAGAGCTAGCATTTGAATCAGTAGCTTGGGTATAGCCATATTTATTTTTTAACACCAGTAAAATCTCCGTGGATCATTGGAAAATCCGTAGAGAATTCAGTTCCTGTCAGGAATCTTTCCTTTTACGTAAGAAATCTATGAGTTTACCTCATCAATGCCTTCCTCAAAACAATTAAGAAGGTGAAATGCGCAATTTGATTCCACTTGAAACCACTTGATTGAGTCTGCGTTGCCATAGCGAGGCATGATTCCAATTTTTGCATATTCTGCCATGAGTAATTTATCAACCTGCATTTGTTCACGTCATGGTCCATGACAGACATAATTACCAGTTCATTGTTCAAGTCATGTACAATACACATAAAGTACAGCAAGATATTTGAGTACTCACGGGCCACCCTTAAGGAGTCTGTGTATGTCTAGAATGAGTGGAAAAGCCATCACCACATTGTGCCCGGAAACACAATTCATCTTGATCATTGCAGCTTTCAATTTGAATTATAATGCCCATGTAGTGTTTTAGACTAATATTGAATAGATTTACCTCGCGTAACTCCCATGTCATGAGAAAGGGAACACCTGTTGAATTTGAGATCAACTTTATGAACTAATCTTTTTCCATCGGCTGAAAAGTTAACTAGTTTGAAGTACGAGGCAAGGAAAGTTGCTATGCTTTATAAAACATCTCATTGTGCAAAATTTATTTGCAGTACTGTTCTAATTGAAATGATACACATACCATACCTGAAACTACTCCTAGTTCCAAGAAAGGTTTAGTGGCATCCACCCCGATTATAACCAGCTCCCCTGTATCTGGGGCTCTCAGCAACATGGAAGAAAAAGGGCTGATTTATGAAAAGAAAAGTGGAATTGGTATGGTTAGTTAACCCGGTTAGCTGCGGGTTGGGTTAGTTAACCGGGTTAGCTTAAGCTTTGATTTAAAAAAAAAATGTTGATGTGTTGAGGCATGTGATTTTCAGCAATCCCTGAATGTTCAAAAACGTTGGTGTTGCTAATGTACTTGTTAACTTCGCCAAATTGCAGCTGTATATCGAGTTACTGTGTTTGGTTTGGAGGTGTGGTGGTTTTTTATCAAAAATATAATATCTTTTAAGCACAAACCACACCTTTAAAAGCTATAAAAACATGCCAAGCTAAGGTCTCTCATTCAAACACCCTTTAAAGAACTAAGATATCAGCTAATAATTAGTCATAACAACAAGGCCTCCAAGCATTCATTGTAGTCTTATTTTAATTTGGATCAAATTAAAATATTTAGAGTAAAATATTTAGATAGATATGCCCACCAAATTCAGCAAGTATGCTGGTAATATTGGTTGGGAACTGCCTTCCATTGCAGCAAGAAAATATGGTTTGTTTCTTCGTTTTTCTATCTTGAAAGTTTCGGTTTCAACGTATTTGTTGTTGTCCAGCTTCCATCAGTAGCTTTATATTTGCTTGCAACTTAGTCCTTATAGTAGCTTTATATTTGCTTGCAACTTAGTCCTTATACTACTTAGATAGCCCGCGCTACACCGCAGATCAATTTTTTTTCATAAAAAATATTAAAAGAATCTGAAATAAAAAAACATTGGGTCTATTTTCAAAGGGATACCCAAGAGCTTGCGGCTTGGCGTTACAGCCAGACCCAAGGTAGTTGAGCACAGAGTTGCAGCCAGACTCAACGTTCTTGGGTCTGGCACTGCAGGCAAACCTATTAGGTCTATTTTCAAAGGGATACCCAAGAGCTTGGGGCTTAACGTTGCAGCCAGATCCAAGATTGTTGGGCACAAAGTTGCAGCCAGACCCAACGCTCTTGGGTCTGGCACTGTAGGCAAACCTAAGCTTGGGTTCGGACGCCTGCTCCTAGTGTATTGGGCCAAGTGGGGCTGCAAGACCCAAGGGACTTGGGTCTGCGCTCCTACCAATCTTAAATAACATGGGTCAAGTGTCCCTTTCCAGCTCTGAGTTTTTTAGGTCTGGAAGGGGATGTTAGACTCAAGTTAATAATAATAATAATAATAGATTTTACCTTTCAAATCAAATTTATGTTTTTTTTCAATGCTAATCAAATTTATTTGAAATTTAATAATATTAATTAAATTAATAATATCTATAATATTAATAAAAATATTAAATTTGTATGACCCAAGTTTTTAATCCCTTCAAATAAAATTTATTGTTTTTCCTTAATAGTAATAATATTTTTTTTCAAATTTATTAATGATAATAATAATAATAATTTCTCTTTACCGTGTGAAAAAAATAAATAAGAGAAGAAAAAATTATAGTATTGGATCCTATTAGAGACAAGATCCAATGCTGTTTGATGGGTCCTGTTGATTGTAGGACCCAACATTGATCAGTCATACTGACCCAACGTCATAAGATCTGCAACCTCACTATGCTCTACCAAACAATGCAATTCACTCTGAAATCCCTCATAGTCTCCAGTAATTCACGTTATAGTACCAAATAGTACAATCTACCATAATTTACTCTACAATAAAATATTTATCTTTTTAGATATAGTTAATTAGTTTTTCATTTCTAATAAAATCTTACCATCTCACCAATTAAGAACGCTTTCGGAAAGAATAATTTTGGGAATTTGAGCTAATATTCATTGACAACTTGGTTAAACTATTATGATTTTTTAATTTTCCAACGACTAAAAAATTAAAATTGTTTAGTTCAAAAGTTGTGGAGTCCCAAAAAAAAAAATGGGGAAAATTTTGTTAGCGAAAAGGGGAAATTTGGTGAAAAATTATATTAATGCAAATGCTTTTTGGATTTTTATCAATGGCATCAACCAAACAAGAGCAGATGGGATTCCTCCCAAGACTCTGAGTTAATGCTAACCATTTGCTTACTTCCTCTCAATAATTGGACTTTACAAGTATGCCAAAGGGCGGCAGCTGATTCATAACTAGCTTTGCAGTTTAAGTGCTTAAAACAAAAAATTTCTGTCTACATTATCAACAGATGAATTTGAGTATAAATACTGTAATTGAAATTTAATTTAAAAAGAATTTAGTTTTAATACACAAAAAATTATCAAAAAAAAAAAAACAACAACACACCCACGTGTAGTTGCTTAAAGAATAGACTACTTTATATAGTCAAGTTATTTTCGCATGCTATAAAATGTCTTGGTCTCATGTATAAACAATTAAAACTTGAATTTTTTTGTCGAAGGTCAGTGTCATTAAACCTGAAAAGGATGGGGTAGTAGACTCGGAGACTAGTGGAGGGGTCACCTCCTTGAAAGGAAAAAAAAAAATTGATATTGGTTTGGTATTATAATAGCTTTTGCGTTTATAATTTGCAAAAGTAAGTTTTTTTTAAAAAAAAAAAAAAAAGCTAGAAATTATAGCTTTTTTATAATCAAGAATTAAAGAGAGTTTTTAGGAAGTAGCATACATGAAAATCCTGATATGTATTAATTAACCAAATACCATTACCAGAAATTTAGCAAGTACAAACGGAAACATAGACGGAATTTTTCAATAGATAGATTGCGGTGAATTTTACCAACAAACTTTTTTTATCGTTATATCCATTGGTATATACCGACGAAATTGCAGTGAGAAAAGAAGGAATAAAAAAGTCATAAAAGTACGATGACGTGTAACTTTTACCAACGGATTTACCGATGAAATTGACCTGACCGTAAAGTTCATCCGTAAATATACCGATGAAAATAATCCCTTGGTATATACCGGAGAAATTGTATACAATATTATAATTAGATTCAAAAAGAAAAATCGTACGGTGACATGACACTTTTACCTATAGAATGACCGATGGAATAATTTCATCAGTAAATCAATTAGTAATATTTAATTTTATGACCTAGTGATCGACCCTCCTCTCCCCTTCCCCATTTCTTTTTCCTCCTTACGCATTTTTTTTTTTGCAACAAACAGCCACCCCCTCCCTCCTCAATCTCAACACAATTCAACCCCCTATAACAAATATAGTCACCACACCACTTTGTTTGTCAGTATTCATATTCTGATTCAAATTTTATTGAGAATTTTCTACCTTAAGTAAGCAAATATACTTTTTTTTATTTGAGCATAATTTTTAAAAGTTTTTTTTTGTATATTTTTTGTAGTATATGTATTTTGTCTGAGTGTTTACTTGTTTTATAGTTTTTTCTTATACAATTTTGATGTATGGATTTATGATTTATACATGTTATGGTTTATTTTAAATTTTGTAAAATTATACTTGTTTGTAAATCAATGAAACTTATGTCGAATTTTTAACTTCGATGTTTTGTAAAACTTTTTTTACCAACGAAATCACAAACAGAATGAGAATTTCCACGCATTGATGATTGATGCTCTTTTTTACTGTAGTACATGTTCCCCAAAGAAATCACCGACGGAATGAGAATTTCAAAGCGCTAGTAACTAATGCTTTTTTTAGTATTGACTATTTATCCTTTTACTAATAAAATCATCCACGTAATGAAAAGTTTTCAATAATAATAGTCTTTAATAATAGTACTAATAGTGGTATTAATAGTAACAATAATAATTTTTAATAATGATGATGATGATAGTGGTGGTGGTTATAATAATGATAGTGGTGGTGGTGGTGGTGGTGGTGGTAATTATGATGATAATAATAATATGCTAAAAATGGTTATAATAATGATAATGGTTATATGTTATTTCATCTAAAATCCTTTAAGTATACTCTAAACATTGTTCTAATTTTTTTCATACTTACTTTATTACATGTTGTTTTGTAAGATTATGCTCAAAATAATTCTACAATTTTGTTTTTATCTAATATATTGCGTCCAAGATCCGGTCAATTCGGCTAATTTCTCCACAAGATTACTGTGGGCTTCCATGAAATATTGTCCAATTACTTGTGCGATGGAATTGGCATAAATGCTCCATGAAATCCATATGGGACTCGACATGGCAATGTAATTTTGGCAACTGGCTCACTTGTGAAATTCTTTGTGTCAATAATATAAACCTGAAAAAAAAATAAAAAACAGGATTTAATGATTGGGAAACAAATTATTAGAATTGCGATTGGTTTACATCTATAAAATCAACTTACTTTGGAGGTATCGGTGTCTTCATCATGAACAAAAGTAATGATCCAGCCATCATC
>Ga0325410_1005117_pt1 | contig 14548 bp, 7 predicted proteins | sample PopdelMetagenome_16_FD_206182 | JGI IMG/M metagenome (GOLD analysis project Ga0325410, IMG submission 206182) | Populus deltoides microbial communities from Bellville, Georgia, United States - Xylem-PdIQD-R3 | ecosystem: Host-associated > Plants > Phyllosphere > Stem > Wood/Secondary xylem... | reverse complement strand
ATCTCTATATCAAAATTTATATATGGATTATTTATATTTTTAAATATATATTTAAAATAATTTATGTAGTTTTTTTAAGATTTATTTTGTATGATAAATACAAAACATTTTATTTTTTTTATGGTATATGCACTTTATTTAATAGAAACTACTGATGAAAAAAAATCATGTGAACCTCCAATGAAGATGGAAGTTTGTCTTGAATATAATTAAAGTAAGGAATAGAGATTAGAAACTGACGAGTCAATGTTTTTAACTTAGTATTTTTAAGGTTTTGAAAGGAAAAAAAAAACCCTAAAATTATAACAAGGTAATGACCCAAGCAAACATAGGTCTGGCAAAGCTGTCACACCCAATATACTTAGGTTCAGGCATGTGTTAAACCCATGATAACATGGGTCTAACAATCTACCAGATCCAATATACTTGCGTTCAGTCATGAGCTAAGATCAACACTAAGTGAGTATGGGGAATACACATGCATCCAAGAAGTACTCTCTATTCCATAAAGATAAAGGACGCGATATATAGGAGTATTACGTCTTGAAAAAGGAAATTGAGAGGTTGATAGCTATGGGCTATCTTTGCTAGTTTTTTAAGAGGGATTTCCATCCCAAGCCAAGAAGGGAAGAGCTCGATCAGTCAATGCTGGCATTACCTAAAATCATCGTGATTTGGGTGGCACCTCTGCATGAGGTGATTCCTACACAGGGAAAATAAAGTATAGGAAATAAGTCCTTACAATTGCTCGTCTCTAAAACTAGTGGTATGAACCCATCATCTTCACTCTAGAAGATGGAAATGGAATAATTTTCACAAATAAAGATGCTTTGGTCATTTCTACAATCCTTTCTAACCATCGAGTGCATTAGGTGTTAGTAGATGATGGCAACGTGGTCAATATCCTCTCCCGAGAAGTAATGATATATGGGAATATCCTCCTCAAGACTTTGAGAAACATAACCAATTTTGAGTAGATTCTATATTATCAAAAGGCTTTTGAGGAGATCAAAGTTCAATTTTCATCCCCCAAGATATTATCTCAACCCATAGAGAGTGAAAATGTTTTTTTTATTATTTAGATGTGTCGGACTCAACTGTAAATGTTGTTGTGGTTAAAGAGAATGAGAGAATACAAAATCCAGTTTATTTCTCCAGCCAAACCCTTCATGATGCTAAAACCAAATATTTAAAAGTGGGAAAGGTGCCCCTCACTCTAGTAAGTGCCTCTAGGAATCTTAAGTCATGCTTCAAAGCTCACCAAGTCATAGTACTCTCATATCAGCCTCTACGATAGATCCTTCAAAAGCCAAGGATGTTTGGACGCCTAATGAAATGGGTCATTGAATTGAAAGAGTTTGAACTTCAGTATAGACCTTAACAAGCTATAAAGAGTCAAGTCTTGACATATTTCATTATTAAGTATTTTTTTTGAAGGTCTTATAGATACACTTACATCTCCAACTTCAATTATAACTTCCTCTATTACATCAGAAGTGTCATTAGAATAACCTCTAATGACCTATACTTGGAAATTATATGTTGATGGCTCTTTCAATGTTGATGGAAATAAAACTAGGATAGTACCTGTCAGTCCTAAAGAAGAAGTATTTGAATATGAAGTTTGTTTTGATTTCCCATATATGAATAATGTATCAGAGTAAGAAGTTTTCCTAGCGGTCTTGCAAAGACTTTAAAAGCATATCTATTTCAAGTTTATAGTGATTTCTAATTGGTGGTTGGTCATTGCCAAGAATTTATCAAGCCAAATAACCAATTATACAACAATATCTTTAGAAGTTCCAATATTATCTTTGAAATAAGACAAAATAAAAAATATTTCAATAACTTGCAATCAAAAGAAAGATACCATTGAGCAAATCTCCTGTTTAAGTTAGCAAACTCTGATCCTGTAGATCTCTTAATGGATGTCTGGGTTGAAATCTTAAAAAAACTAAGTATAGGTAAAGAAGAGCTTGTTGTCATTTCTATTAACATTAAGAAAGATTAGAAAACTCCAATCAGAAATTATTTTTTTATTGGGAAATTACCCTTAAATAGAAACGAAGCCATTCATCTAACTGAACAAACAACGAGTTATTTATTGATGTTTATTTTGTTTTGTATCTTTTTTATTGTATTTGTTTTTTAATTTTATTTCTTAGTATTTTTTTTTTGCTAAGCCATGAAATTCAAAGGTTAACACAGGTTAATTTTAATATTCAATATTTAATTTTAATATTTTTTTGTATGATTATGAATTTTAAAGATTAACAATAATGGAATATAAGATAGATGGAATCGTATAAAACTCTTAATGAATTATTATATGTCAGATAGATAATAAGGGTAAGGAAAATAGAGGCGGCTAGTATAAAAAGTTAATGAAGAGAAGTGAAGAGGTAATTAAAGCCCTTGTCGTTTAGGATGCATGTAATTAAATCGACTCGAGACCACAGAAATGAGTGTTATTGTTTACAGATATTCTATTTTAGCATTGCCTCCTCGAGATGATCTTAATAAATTCAGATTATATATTTGAAATCAATATAAACAAACGCTGAGGGTGGTTCCTTTATTACTGGAAAACACCAAGGGTAGTTCCTTTATTAGATACAGCATTAATACAGGCAAACTCATCCAAGATAAACACAATTGCTCTAAAAATATTATCCCATTATTAAGATCAGAAAAAAAAAATGCAATGGACCGAAGGAAAGGGAAGTACAGAAATCATGACCCCTAAATTTGTACAAAGTGCGAGTGTGCATTCGACTTCAAAGCGCACCTTGTCTTGTAGCTGTTCACCACTTTCATTCGTCATAACACCTGATCAAGTGTGCTTCTGATCAGATTGTACCAACTTAAAATTTAAAATTTTCGATGATGATTACTATAATTCATAGTGGATATCTACATAGTTGGGGTAATAAGATGATTAATATTGTCATTAGAAGTTATTATCTATTAATTTTAGATAATAAAAGCATTTTTAATGAAAAAATGCTATTTTAAAGAGTTAAATTAATAAAATAGTATTTTGAATAGTATAAATATAGCTCCTTTTTTTTTTTTTATCATATCTACTCCAATGAAAAAAAACCATTTGAAGAGCCAATTATATTTGAGTGGAAAAAACAAGTGTTTTATTATTTCTTAATAAATTTGATGTTATTTTTTTTCACATGACTACATTTAATTGGTTTATTTTTTTAGTGGCCCCACTTTGTTGGTTTTGGCTTTTTTAAGAGATATGTAGGAATAATATTTGTGGGAGAGAAGACATTTTAGCATTTTGTGTAGCACTTCCTTTGAAGTGCACAAAATAAACATAAAGAGCCAAAATAATATTTTTTTAATATTTAGCTTTTCATTTAGCACACCCATTGGAGATGCTCTAATAAATAAAATTGAATCAATAAGTGATTTATATAAATTAAATGCAAAAAATATAGAGTTGTACACAAGATAATTACATCATGTATGGGTTATAAATATATTGTATTTTCAAAAGCATAGGACTTGATACTTTCAGTTTCGTCTATATGCATGAGGAATATGATTTGCCTATATCGAGCAATGTACCAGTTTGGACTATCTCGACATATACTAGATTATGTTGATATTGGTGATGAGCTGCATAGTATTAGTCATTAGGGTAAGCATGAGGGGGATTGGTTGGTGATTCATGCATCTTACCTGGATCTTTAGGATGCTAGAAGAGATCGTGTTTTTAGAGAGCGACATCTATTGATTGATATAGATACCTACATGAGATGATATTTGTTCATTACACACTGTTTTATTTAAGGGTGATAAAAAACAAAAAAAACTAATTAAACCAAGAAAATAAAAAAAATAACTGAGAAAAAAAATTGAATATCTACATAGAAAAAAAAAAAAACTGGTTCGATTCGGCTTCTAAAATCAAAAACCAATTGAACCCAACTAGACCAGTTCAGTTTCAAGTTTCAACCCTAAAACAAACCTAGGTATAAAAAGCTCATGTTTTTTTATGAAACATTATTCCCCTAATTTCCTTTTCTCTCGCAACCATCCTCCGTTCCCTTAGTATGCTCATCTCATCCCCACCATCCCCTCTCCCTCTCTTCCCTTTTATCTTTATCTCTGGTCTCTTAGTCTGGTGTGGTTAAAAATGGAAAAACCAAGGTACTTTGATATGGATTTTAAATGTTTTTTTTATTAAATGGGTTTCTTTAATTGTTTGTGAATAGATAGAGAAGTATTATGCCGCTTAAGGTTTAAGTATAATGGGTTACTTTCATGCAAATGAGAGGTCTGATGATGTGGAGCTTGGTAATGTTGCAAAGAATATTGGTGATCACATCTATCGCTACTTTCCCTAAGCTGTCATTCTTTAGTATGTATTCTTTCTACTGTAGATGATGATGTTCTTTTTTGTTGTTTCTTGCTAGCTTTCATTTTGAACCTTCTTTTTATTTGTTTTTTTTTTAATTTCACTATAGTTAGATAACAAAAAGCTTGAAACTTTGCCAAAGGGGAAAGATCTACTCTTTGTTATGCAGGTTAGTAACTTTGTTTTTTTATATATATTTGATGTAAATAAGGTTGGTTGGTGTTGTTTAATCTATTGATATGTGTTTACATGCAAATGTAATCTTTTTTTTTTATGTCTTTTCAAGTTGGCTTGAATCTCTAAATAGAATATGCCTTTTCATGTGGAAAATTTATTTTATTTTAATTATGTTTAACAAGATAAACAATTGAGAAGAGACAACTGATTTTTCATTTTATACTTGTATTAATGCTGCAATTCTTTGTGGGTTTCTGAATTTACAGGTTACCAACCATATAGCAGGAAGTGCAACAACATAAATTATTATACATGGGTTTGTATCTTTTGATACGAGGGAAGCTATAAACCTAATATTCATGTTAGAATGCCTTTGCTATATTTATCATTATGTATGTTTAAGATAGGCACATTAGCCTATTTTCTAAGTTGAGAAGGCAGGAAATATAGAATGAGAAGGGAGAGTAGGAAAAAAATAAGACGACAAAAACTTGTTTGTTTGTGTTTGAAGAATTGCTTGTTAAGAACCTCATTGAAATAGAAGAATATCTGATAAACAATCTTAAATTCATATTAGTAAAATGGCCAACAACAAATAAAAGCAAAAAAAATTCCAATATATATTTTAGGGTCGTTGTTCAAAAAAGTCAAAAAATCCCAAGAAAAACTCAAGCCTAATAAGAAAACACCTAATTAAATGGAAACACGTCTAGCCCGTTTTGAAAGAAAAAACAAACAAACCGAATCAAAATGGTCAGTTAAATTCGGTTAATAATTTTAAAAAAATATAAATTTTAGTTTGGTTAGTTTTTTTAGTTCAAAACTAAACCAAACTGAAAATTATCACCTCCAATTTTATTATGCCTACCTGATCGCATTTCTTGAGGCATCCACTCAATCCGATACATTATACACTTCGATATCCGATTAAAAATTGATTGGAATGCAATATTGTTTTATATATAGCATTTATTAAACATTGTTAATGTTATATCATGATTGATGTTTATTGATTAGTTTTTAATGTGTGTTTGTGGGTATCCATTATTGAGATGCATTACCTAGATTGGATAATGCGATAATTATGACTACCAAGGTATATACTAGATTATGTTAGTACCGGTGACAAGCTACATAATATTAGTTATTAGGGTAAGCACAAGAAAATTTGGTTGGTGACTCATACATCTTACCTCGATCTTTGGAATGTTGGTAGAGATTGTGTTTTTAAGGAGCGACATTCGACGATTGATGTAGATATCTACATAAGATATTATTTATCCAATATGTGTTGTTTTATTACACCTACCTGATTGTGTTTCCTGAGGCATCCATGCAATCCAATGCATTATGTGCTCCAATATTCGATAAAGAATTGATTGGTATATAATATTGTTTAATATACAACATTTATTAAATATTGTTAATGTTATTATTGATAATAACTACTAATTAGTTTTATATATATATATATATATATATATATATATATATATATATTCATTAGTTGGTATGGAAAGCTCATAAAGCAACAATGACTATTTGTGAAGGTGTCAATGAGATATGATGAATTGTGGTCAACACTGCGCTTAATTTATATTGTGATGGATTTCAAGAGGTTGAGCATCTTAGAGTGGTATTAACGGAAGATCGAGGTAGGGATTAGGGATGCTTGTTTGTCCACAAGCATTTAAGGTCCACCCACGATCATCTCAGGCCCATCCATGAGAATTCTAGGTCCATCCATACGTTGGAGTGATATTGGTTCTCCTCACATCTATATTGATATTACAGATCCGTTCTCGAGTTGAACAAGTTGGGATGACGCTTTAGACCCATCCAAGAGTGCTTGTCCTTCCATGAGTTAGGGTGATTATTGGATATAATTACGTGTTATTATATATTATGAGAAATATGAATAGATCCATAGTTAGTTTAATTTTAATATAATGTTATGTTATGTTAATTTTTTGTATAATTTTAGTACTTATGATTGAAGATGTTATGTGCTGCTTATGTGAATTATGTTTTGATGCTGGAAAATTGATTACTTGAATTATAGAAATTGTGGTTTTTTTGGGTTGGAAGTTGATAGTAAAAAAAAATGATCTCAGGACATGTCGTTTAGTTGAGTCACAAATAATGAATACAAACCTCATTTTGTAGATGTTATTTGCTACTCTCATGTCGCATATACTATCTACGACTTGATCAAATGTTGTGGATTTCTAAATATTTTTTTACATGTGCTTTTTTACCAATTTTTTTTTCTTATTGTGCTAAGTTCACAAAAAACTCCCAACAATCTTTCGTTAGTGATCTTTCATGATGGCATCTTGTTGGTCCATTAGTACATCAACCATAGATAGTCTTATGTTAGTTTTGCAAAAACAATGAAAAGTTGTACTCACGTGCCCTATCTTTCATAATTTTACGTGTCTTTTTGTTTAGCCCAACAAAGTGTCCAACATCTTCAATTTCACTCACATTCACATGTGCGCTTCATTTTAACCCATTTTATTGTCAGTCTTTCCATTTAAATGATGAAATTATCATTGAGCTCATTGTTAAAAAGAACCATATAACATTGATATTAAATAACTACTAACACAAATTATTTAGCTTTAGTTTTGGTCATTAGAACATCTTTAATCTACTTTTACATCTTATAATAAATTCTTTTCCAGTTTGGTTTTGGATTGGATCAACATCAAGCATTCACATTTTTTTATCCATAAGAATTTCTTAGGTTGCATTTGGTTACTGTCTCTAGACAGAAGAGATGGATATAGAGGAGACAAGATTAAAAAAAGATAGAGACGAAACTATGTTTGGTAGTGATAAATAAGATAAAATGATTGTCTCTGTATCATGTTTGGTTATGATGTATAAAACATAATAAAATGTAAAAAAGTCTATTTTATTTTTAATAAGTATTGTTGTCAAACTTATGTATTAAAAAAAAATTAGATATTTTTTTTACTTTAATTTATTTGAGTATTGAAATGAATAATATTGTAATAACCTTAGTTATAGAACCATGACTGATTTGATAAGTTGATTTGAGATCTATATTGGCTTGAATTTAAAGAGAGAAAAAAGAATGAATGACTCGACCTGACCTGGTTAAATACTAGGACTGATTTGACAAGTTGACCCCTGAATTAAGTTTTATAACTATGATAATAACCACTTTTATTTTATATTGATCATTCTGGCATATGACTCGGGCCTTAGCTCGAGTCAGGTTTTAAAACTATGATAATAACTATTTTGTCTTTGCGTTGACACGGGTCAATGGTCAACTTTAAGCGTGACCCGGGCCTTGCCCTGGTCGGCACCTGAATAAGGTTTTAAAATTATAATAATAATCATTTTTATTCTTTAGCTGACCCGGGTCAACCCGACCCGTGACCCGAGCCTCAACCAGTGACCTGATATTGACCCTCGAGTTGAGTTTTAAATCTATGATAATAATTATTTTTATCATTACATGTCTTAGTTTGATAATTTGAGAATTTAGAGTTTTTTACAATGATATTTTAGAAATATAAAATGATAAATATTGTTTTTAAAAACATGTTGCATCTGTTCCTCATGTTTTTGAAGTACATAAACTTACTCCAAAATTATTTGAAAGACAAATTTATTTTTATGTTTTTATCTCCTCAACCAAACATATTTTTATCTGTATTGTCTTTGTCTTTTTTTATCTTGTAACAATAACTAAACACTATCTTACAAATATCTCCTCAAATTATTTGAAAGACATGAGATTTTTTTGTTTAAAAAATCTTTTCTAGTTGATAATATTCTAAGATGTTCCAATTACAAGAGCGAAATAATTTGTAAGATTGCCATTCATATATATAATCCTCAGTTGCTTAAATTTGTGCTAAGTAAAGTAAAACTACATGCTAAGATTTGTGTTTGGTTTTAAATTAAGAGAAAAATAAATGTTAATGGATTAATATCTCTTTTATTTTTATTGAGATGGTATTTAAAAATATGATAACAATTATTTTTTAAAGTATTTTTTTATTCAAAAAAATAATAAGATAATATTTTTAAAATTTTTAAAATTATTTTTAACATTAATATATAAAAAATTCTAAAAATATTAATTAATTTTTTTAAAATTTTTTTAATAAAAAATAAATTAAAATTCATTTTCAAACACCTTTCAAGCATGTTTGGCATTTATTTAAGAGTGAAGGGAAAATCAAAGGCTTAACACTTAACCCCGTCTTACACATTTTATTCTTAAAGTTCAAGTGTTAACCTTGTACGAGTACCGAGATGCTAGAGGAAGAAATTTTTTTGCGGCGTTATGCTTTTTACTTTTTCGCGGCATGATGTCTAGTCAGTTTCAATATAGCCACTGGCATTCAATGGTCGTGACTCGTCTGGTCTCCGAGCCAAGCAATGAAATATGAAATTCTAACTGGCTTTTAACCAAACCAAATGCTTTGGAGGACTAAACCACGGTTTTCTCGGGCTAGCTGTGTTTGACTGAAACACACCAAAACCCAAAGCCGATCTTGGAAGTACCCCTACCCCCACAAACTTCACTACCATACTACACAACACAGCAGTCGCTTCACTCTCGCTAAGGCAACGGTTGCTACCTATTTTCTTCTCCCCTGACCAGTGATCGACCACACCACCACACTCACAAGAAAAATATTGAGGGACACCATCTGTTCCGCGCTGTCTGTGTGGTTCTAGGCTTTGCTTTAGATGGCTGGGAGGGAGAGTTTTTTCGAGGGGAATCATCTTGTACCAGAGGGTAATCCTCCTAGTTTCTCTGAATTGCTCTTCTCTAATGATGATGATTTTGTGGGTGTTGATGTAGCCCATGCTTTCCATTTCTCTTCCGTTGAAAAGTCTCCCACAATGCTTTGTTTTGGGGGATACAATTATCGAAATGAAAGTGAAATTGTGATGTTTAGAGAAGAAACAAAAACTGCCCCTCAACCTCAAATCTCTGGGGTCACATGCAGTGACTCGTCTTCTGCTTCATCTTGCAACAACAACTGCAGCAGTGTTAATGTAATCAGTACCATCTCCAAATCAAATGTGAGTGCCTGATTGAATTGCCTAATTTGCTTTGAGGCTTCTCGTGGTCTTTTCTTTATATTTGCTACTTTCGCAGAGAAAAAGAAACGGGTCAGGCCAAGAAGTACCAATGAAGTGCACCAACACCGTAGCCAAAACTCCTTTTCTAAGTCAGAGAAACAGCAAAAGGACCGAAACTAAGAATCCCGGATCAACTGCAAATGCAAAGGTCAAGGTTTATAGTTTTTCTTAATTTCGAGGACATACCTGCATGCGTGTTGCCTATATTTTTCTTTTTGACTGAAAGGTACTTATCAACAATTTCTTTCTAATGATAGGTGAAGAGAGAGAAGCTAGGAGACAGAATCGCTGCATTGCAAGAGCTTGTATCACCCTTTGGCAAGGTCCAAAAATACACAAAATTAAGCTAATTATCTATATTCAATCTGGTCAAGTTTAATTGCTACCTTTATAGGGAGTCCTTTTAAATTTCTTTGTTGGGTGATGAAGATTGGCTTTGCCAACATCTTAAGCAACGATGTAATTGGGAATTGAAATTTTGCAGACAGACACAGCATCAGTGCTACATGAAGCGATGGGATACATCAGGTTCCTACAAGATCAGGTTAAGGTTCTGTGCACTCCTTACCTGCAAAACCTACCTGTAAGTACCAAAGTACACATCACTTCTTTGTCCTGTTTTCCGCTCTCTTGAAAACGACCATATGAATCAGCATCATAGCATGTGGGTCCACCTTGCGTAGGTCCCACTTATTATTGACTAGACTACACAGATAAAGTAAAAATTTTGACCACGGGGAAACAATTTTGGTTTTTCCGGTAAAGAGTCAATTGTTATTAGTATTGACATGGCTTCTGTTGTTTTTTTTACTATGGTTAAACAATGTTAGGAAGGCGGAGAAAACGGAGGAGAGGAATCGTTAAAGAATCTGAGGAGCAGGGGATTGTGTCTGGTCTCCGTGGACTGCACTCTACCCGTCGCAAACAGCAATGGAGCTGATTTCTGGTCACCAGCTACAATGGGGAACTGACTCTCATCAAGTAAACAGTGAATCTATACTAACTAACCGTTAAGTTTTTGAGATCCTAGCTAGCTAAAGTTGGAAAAAGGTCAAGAAAGGGTAAAAAGATAGGAAGTAAAGTTCAAAAGGACTCCTATACGATGGAAAAAAATCGAACTTCTGGTGAAAAGAGTTTGCTGCCCATTTTTTATGTAAATTAGATGAAAGTTTTGGAAGGGTAATGAAAAGTGGAGAAGGGAAAAAGGAGGATGCTTCTCTACTCGTTTTGGGGTGGGAGGATGCATGTGGCCTTTATGGCATAGATGCTTGCTAGCATGGCCTACACCTGTAAATTTTCCAGGGTTTACCAGTTATCAATGCGAATTCTGATAAGAAGGGATGGTTGCTAGTATAACTGTTTCTTTTAATTATATTGAACGTCTAATTTTTAATGTAACCTAAAATTAGTTGATGAACATATTCGCTGTTTGCTAAGGTTTCGAGGGTTCTGGACCTCTTTAGTGAGGTAAAGGGTAAAAAATAAAAAACATAGGAACTTTACTGGTGGTATGAAGTTCAAACCTTCTCAAACCTTGAGGTAGAGGGGTCGGTGGTTAGAGAGGAAGGCTTGCCTTTAAAAAAAAAAACAAAGAAAAAAGAAAAAAAGAAGGCTTACCTTGATTGTACAGTATAAGGAGGGTGTTTTATGATGCCGTTGATTGTGTTCTTGAAAAATTTTGAATATTTTTTAATATAATTCTTTTTGTGTTTTTTGAATTATTTTATGTGTTAATATTAAATATATATTTTTAAAAATGAAATAATATTATTTTGATATACTTCTAAGTATAAAATATTTTAAAATCTACTATACTTTCAAATACCGCTTAAAACTAGTACATTGCGGATTGGACTTTAATTTTTTTTTTTGGAACATAAAAATGGTTATAAGTTTTGTAGCATTGTTATTAAACTCGGTATAATAATTTAAATTTAAAAAATTATGACTTGATTTTTTAATTAATATTTAATCAATTGTCAAACTCGTAATTATAGTTATAAAATTTATTGGGTTGATTTAATATTTTCATTTTATTAAATAATAAAAATATAAAAATTGATTTACTATCAATCCAATATTAAAAGATAAAATTCAATAAAAACCTCATATTAAATAATAGAATTTGAAAAAAGCTAATAAATATAAAAAAATCTCGATTCGACTCTTTGATTAATATTTAGATAAACTACTAAAGCTGCGATCCAAGTTATAGACTCTACTAGGTCTGATTAGTTTTTTATATTTGATTAAATAATAAAAAATTTAAAAATTGATTTATTATTAACTCATTATTGAATGATAAAATTTAGTAATAACTCCACAGTAAATGATAAAATTAAAAAAGAAAAGGCGAAAAGATATATAAAAGAAGAATAAAAAAACCCCAACCCATGTCTTTAATTAATATTTATTCAACCCGTTAAATTTGCGACTTAAGTTATTGACTCAATTGAATCGAATTAAATTTTTTATTTTATTATATAATAATTTTTTTTGATTCACCACCAATCCAATATTAAATAATAAAATTAAAAAAAACCCTACACTAAATAATAATAATAAAAAATAAAACAAACACAAAAGAAGTAAGAAAAAAAGCTAGGAAGAGCTGGAAATGGGCTTGTCCAAAAAAGCTAGGCTCATGGACCCAAGGTCATTTGCGTTTGTTTTAAAAATGACTCGTAAACTATAACACGAACTTGAGGCCTTTTGTTAATTGTGGGACTTGGATCATTGACTAAATAACCCTTAGGTTCTGGCCGACTCTGCTTGATCTGACCAAATACAAATATCATGAGAAAGGAATTCGCTTGAAATTTTATAGAAATAAGTGATTGAGGTGTTAATTTAATTTACCTTGTAACACGTGATATTATTATATTTATATAAATATATATTTATTAATAATAAATGCTTAATTTATTTTTATTATTCATATAATATTATATTAATGAATCTAAAATATTATTTAAGGAGCAAATAAATATTTTTTCTTTTATAGGCTTTTAGAATTCCATATAAAGTTAAGCATGTTATTTTGTAAGTGAAAAAAATAAGTGATTGTCTGTTAGATAGAAAAACCACGTAAACACGATATTAGAGATAAACACTCTAGGCATAACAATTCATCTATTCTAAATAAGGATTTAGGAGATTTCTCACAGGTGATTCGTGTAGATTAACATTGGAGACCGGACAATTAGACGACTTGTGGTTTGTGACAACTCAGCCTTTAAAAAATTATTCAAAGCAAAAAAAGATTAGATCTTCATGTAATAAATCCCAAATAACTCTAGATCTATTTAACAGGATTTTACGGACTCTTAAATAATTTTATTTCATAATTTTCGTTGTGTGAATATCACTACCAGAAAATCGATAAATACAAATGGAACTATCGAGGGAATATTTCCAGAAAATAAAAGGGATTTTACCGACAGAAATATTCCCTCGGTATATACCGAGGGAATTACAGTGAGAAAAAAATAATTAAAACAAAGCAAAAAAAGAATAACATGTCATTTATACCAACAGAATTACCGGCGGGATAAATTCTGTCGGTAAATTCATTAGTAAACTATGAACATTATTTATTATGTCAATTACAAAGAGAATCACCAATGAAAAATTCGGTTGGTATTTTCCAGAGAGCTCTGGAACTATTCACTTTCTAATTGCACTGTTAATTACTATTCTTTACAGACAAAATCACCGACGGATTGAAAAGTCATCGGTGTTATTTGGTGGTTTTCTGAAAATTTTCGATTAAATTATCGATGAAAGATTCACTGATGGAGATTTTTGTCGGTGATTTCATTGATAAATTAATTACCAACAAAATAATAATACAAATATCAACAAAACATTATGTCAGTAAATATATAGATTTAACAATGATAGGAGGAACCAATACGAGTAACGAATGGTGTTTTGATGCTAGCCAGGTGATGAATTATCTCTTTGAAGTTAAATATGGAGAGACATGAGTCTAAAGTCATAATAAATCATGAATCTTGTCCGAGCATTTATTCTGTTAATTTGTGCTCTCCTAAAACAAATGTCATTGATTTAAGCCTTTAAGGGCTCTAATGACTCAGTAAGTTTAAAACACCCATCTTCAATCGAATTCGGAGTGTCTACGAGGCCAAACATGCCAACACCCTCGGATATTGGGAGTCGTTGAAATCACTTGGATTGATCGAAACTTAGATGGGGTTCATACCCCCGAGACTGGTTGGTACATCCTAATGCACTATTTTTTGGTCGAATCCGATTACTTGTCACTAATCACGAGGACAAAAATGCATATGCATTAAACGAGAGTATGCCTCTTAGTCACGTGTTCCTAAGGAAAATTAGCATCTTCCTCTTGTTTGAACTTGAAAATTCTTTGCAATTAAATACAATTATACACAGTCTCCCAAGATTCTCGTCTTCTACCTGCATCAACTTAAATATAAGAGAATTCTTAACCCTTTAAGAGAATTTGCTTTGTAAGAATTATAGTTGTTCAAGCTCAGCATTCTACGTCTCCGAACTTATAGTAATACTAGAAAGATCATAGTTTTTGAAAGGTTTTTCAGGTTTCTGATGCCTAACATGAGAACATAGAGATGTGCTCTCTACAAAAGATGCTTTTAATTTCCATTGCCATGCGGCAATATAAGAAATCGGTGTGGGGTGTTAGTCTTAGCATAAGGCAAGCTCTTTCGGGGCCAAGCAATCGCGGACGTGGTCACTGATATTTGAGAACAAATATTCTGGTGCTTCATCATTTGTTTTATATCAGTCAAGTAGTCTTCTTACACATGTTTGACTTCTTCACAAAGAACCAGACACCTATGCTGGTAG
>Ga0325410_1005114_pt1 | contig 14553 bp, 10 predicted proteins | sample PopdelMetagenome_16_FD_206182 | JGI IMG/M metagenome (GOLD analysis project Ga0325410, IMG submission 206182) | Populus deltoides microbial communities from Bellville, Georgia, United States - Xylem-PdIQD-R3 | ecosystem: Host-associated > Plants > Phyllosphere > Stem > Wood/Secondary xylem... | reverse complement strand
TTGGTTATTGTGTTTACTTGAAGTAATTTGCATTAATTATCAAATTTAATGATACACCTAATTCACCTCCCCTCTTAAGTGTTCAGTTGCCTTAATCCTAGAAAAACAATCTGGCATGCACCATGCTTATTTTTTTTTATGTATATAGTAGTCAGATTATAGAAACCCGATGGATTTTCAAAACCTGATCAAGTCAGGTTTGACTAACAAAAATAAATACCCATTCAGGTTTGAGTTAGGTTCGGGTAGAATTTTTAGATTCACGTTTGGATATGGATAGTACAAAACTAGACTTATAAATACTCATTATCATCCCTAGGAACACTTGCCAATATAATAAGAAAATGTTATGATCTTAGTAAAAAAAAAAATTGAAAATTCAATGGTATTTAAAAGAATATCTTAAATTAATTTTTAACCAATCTATTTTAATGGATTGAAATAAAGATTTAGGAAAAAAAAACATGTCAAGTGCACAACATGCATGTTTGGTCCATAAAAAAGAAGGTCTTGCTCATGCGTTAAGCCTCTTTGTTTTTTTAATGTTAAAGTGTGGATGACATGTCATCCACTCTTATTTAAAAAAATATATATAGACAATGCGCCATCTTCTAGTTTAGATTTCAATGACTGAAGAGATCGCTAAAAGTTATTGCAATGATTTTTTTATCCAAAAACTCATTTTTGGTATTTTTATTTAAAAAGACCCTTAGAACCTCAATAAATTAACCCTTCAACCCAAAACATCTCTAAAATAGTTTAAAAAATCAAATCAAGAATTTTTTTTCTTTCGCAACCCAAAACTACTTCCTCTAAAACATAAAGGGTAAGAAACAACTCAATGAAACTCCTCATTGAATGAGACTCGTAGACACCAAGAACGTATTATTTATCATTATAATTTAGATAACCAATTACTTTCTCTTTTCTCTTTAATTTTTCTAGTGACTCTCTTTCCTCTCTCAAACCTAAGGATCTAATCATAAATAAAATGAAGTTTTTGATCAAAATATATAATTTTCAAATTAAAGAGATCAAAATAGAAATTAAGAAAACAACCAATAGCTTTTTTTCCTAAAACAACGTTGATTGAACGCTAGGCCAAAAAGAGGATTCATTTTCCTCCCACTTTCAATTCTAATCCCCTCATTTTCAAATTTTATCAATAGTAAAATCAAATTGTTTTCACAAAATCGAGCACCAAATAAATTGCAAGATTTTTTTTATGGCATGAAAACCTGATAAAAAGTAAAACAAAATAAATTATCAAGCCTGGACTCTAACTAACATAACATATAAAGAAATTTTTTTTAAAAAAAGCATTGTTGTTAACTATAATGTTTTCACTTAATGCTGCAGTGATATATAGTGAAAACACCGCCACATGTTTTAGTTTTTTTTTAATTTAATAATATAATATAATGGTTGGGCCTTCACAAAAATAAGATAGGACATTCCATGTTGAAACTGACAGTGAAAATAGTGGGAAAATTATAAGTTTATCCTTACTTAAATCGGTATGCACAAAAGATTTGAAGTGTATTTTATATCTTAGAAAAAATGCACATGATACTAACATGTTGAAAGAGTAAATCCGTTAGTAATTCCATATATACGAAAGTAGTCTATTAAATGATGATAATGATGATGATGATTAGAAAATATTACTTTAAAAATAGGTTTCAGAGTTAAAATGATAATAATAATGATAACAGTCACTACCAGAAAATCTACGAATACAAATGAAATCATCAACAGAAAAAATCCGTCGGTATTTTGGGGTGATATTTACCCACCAATTTTATTCCATCATTAACTCCGTCGGTATTTACCGATTGAAATATTCCATTGATAAATACTGAGGGAATTACAGTCAGAATAAAAAGAATTTTAAAAAACCAAAAAGTACGATGACGTGTATTTTTTTGTGGACGCTTTTACCGATGGAATTACAGTTGGATTCAAACAGGAAAAGCCATACAATGACGTGTCACTTTTACCGACAGACTTACTAATAGATTGACAGACAAAACCATTTTGTCGGTATATCCATCGATAATAGTTAATATATGAATTAGCCATTGACCCTCCCCTTCCCTATTTCTCCTTCTTCCTCTCTGCAACTAAACAACCTCCCCCCTCCCAAAAAAAAAAAAATCTACAACTAACAGCCCCCTCATTTCCCCCACTTCACTCGCCATCCTTTCTTGACTTTTCCAATCACATCAATAATTTATTGCGGATTTTCTATTTTAAGTAAGTAAGTTGACCATTTTTTTAACTTGAAAAAAATTTTGAATTGTCAATTTTTTTGTTGCATATTTTTTGTAGTATATGAGTAAATTGACCATCTTTTTAACTTGAAAACAATTTTGAATTGTCAATTTTTTTGTTGCATATTTTTTTTAGTATATGTTTTTGATTTGGTGTTTACTTGTTTTATTATTTTTTCTCAAACAAACTTGATGTATAGATACATGGTTTTGTATATGTTATGGTTTGTTTTAGATTTTGTAAAATTATATTTGTTTGTAAATTGTTGAAACTTATATTGAATTACCGACTTAGGTGTGTTGTGATAATATAAATAATGGCTTGTTTAACGAGTTCGTTTTATATTTTGTCAATTTTATTGTTGAGTTGTAATTTTTGTAAATTAATACGTACAAATTTGTATATACGTAGATAATTGATAATGAATTAAGAGAAGTATGAAAGTAGGTTGATTATTATAAGTTCAATAGAAGTCATGAATGATCGTTCATGGATGTACAAGGATTCATCCTAAGGATTATAGAGGATGGATTATTATAATGGAGTTCAGTGTTTTATTAATTACGCAACATTTATTACTAGAAATATTAGTGGAGGGGGTATTAGGTGTTCATGCAAGAGGTGTCAAAATAAAAAGTTTTTCCATCCATATGTTGTAACGATGCATATTCTACACAAAAGATTCATTGAGGAATACCTATGTTGGTATGCACACGGAGAACCATTTGTTCCTCACGAGATCATGGTAAAAAGGATGGTTGGCTTAATTTCTAGTGCTAACAACGTGCATGGAGTTGAAACTGACAACGGTAATCCTTATAAGACTATGGTTATGGATGCGATGAAAATGAATCAAGGTCATGTAAGTCAATATCAAATAGTAGAGAAGAACCTAATGCATACTCGACTAGGTTTTTTGATCTTTCGAAAGATTCTAACAGACCATTATAGGATGACTGCACAAATCATAGTAAATTATCGGTCATTGCACTGGTGTTTACCATCAAGTTGGATTATTGGTTGAGTGAGGCCGGTTATGACAAAATCATCGAATGGGCAAGAAATATTTTACCTGAAGGGAATAGGATGAAAGAAAACTTCTATGCTGCTAAGTCCATGATGAAACCTCTTGGTTTAGGATACTAGAAAATTGACACATGTCCAAATTTCTGCAGGATGTACTACCTTAAAAATGTTGAGCTAACTGAGTCCAAGACATGTGGACATTCCCGTTATAAACCAAGAACTGGCAAGGGAAAGACTCTTATAGCACATAAAAAAAATTTAGATACTTCTCAATCACACATGGATTGCAGAGGTTATTCATGTCACCAAAGATTGTTGAGCACATGACATGGCACCAATCACATGATGCGGTTGATGGAGTGATGGTGCACCTTTACAACAGTGAAGCATGGAAACACTTTAATAGTGTCCGTCTTTTCTTTTCACCTGAATCAAGAAACATTCGTCTTGGGCTATGTACAGACAGATTCAATCCATTCGGGTCATTTATTGCTCCTTATTCTTGTTGGCCGGTTATACTAATGGTTTATAACTTGCCACCAGGGATGTGTATGAGGCCAAAGTTCATATTTTTATCTACGGTCATACCCGATTCTAATAGTCTGGGCCGGAATATAGATGTTTGTCTTTGATCGTTGATTGATGAGTTGACGCAGTTGTGGTCCTCTAACGCGTTGACTTATGATGTATCGATAAAACATAATTTTCTTATGAGGGCAACTTTGATGTGGATTATCAATGATTTTCCATCTTATAGAATGGTTTTTGGTTAGAGCACGCATGGAAAGCTAGCATGTCCATACTACATGAAAAACAACAAGGCATTCACGCTAACAAACGGGGGTAAAACATTTTTTTTAAACTTTCACCGGCGTTTCTTGTCAACAAATCACAGGTACAGAAAGAACATAAAGGATTTTTTTGTTGGCAGAGTTAAAAATGATGTTGCACCCCCGTGTCTTTCTGGTGAAGAATTGTATGACATGGTGTCTGAGTATGGTAAACATTATGTTTGGTTTCCAATCCGGTAAGCAAAAGTTTCCTGGTTTTGATTTGACCCACAACTAGGTAAAGCAAAGTATTTTCTGAGAGCTTTCTTATTGGAAGAATAATCTCCTCCACCATAACCTTGACATCATGCACATGAAAAGGAACATATTTAAGAAAATTTTCAGCACGATCATAGACGTAAAAGGGAAGACAAAGGATAACATCAAGGGCTATAATGGATATAGTGTTGTTTTGTCACCGTAAAAATATGGAGTTAGTTTATACTGGGTCACAGGTCGCAAAGCCTAAAGCAACCTTCTCCTTAGAATGCATAATTACTGGTGTATCAATGGCTGAAGAGTCTGTGTTTTCCCGATGGACATGCCTCAAACATATCAAGGTTGGTTAATTTGGAGGATTACAGATTGTATGGAATGAAGAACCATGACTACCATGTGTTTATGCAAACACCCATTCCATTAGCTTATCGTGATTTATTGCTAAAAGGGATATGGGATGCACTCATATAGATCAGTCATTTCTTTAGAGATATATGCTCCAGCAAGTTGCAGACACAGCATATTGAGAGGCTTGAAATGAATATCGTCGAGACAATATGCAAACTTGAGATGATATTCCCTCTATTATTTTTTTGACTCTATAAAGCATCTACCCATATATTTACCGTATGAGGCAAAAGTTGGAGGCCCGATCTAGTTTAGATGGATGTATCCATTTGAGAGGTTAAAGATTACATATGCAATGTAATCTTCGATATTATTTTAATTGTTTTTTAATTGAAAATATTCGTTTTATTCCATACAGGTACTTGTTCAACTTAAAAAAAGCTAGAAAAAACAAGGTGCATGTTGAGGTATCGATATGTGAGGCCTGTATTTTTTAGGAGATATCAACATTTATCTCATATTATTTCAAGCCTTATTTGAGAACAAGAATCAATCACGTACCAAGGCATGACAATGGTAGTGAAGTGCCTTCAGGTGGGAACTTGTCAATATTCTCCAATCTTGGACGACCCGCACCATAAAATGTTGTCAAAGAAAGATATTTGTCAGAATAGAATTCAGACAAGCACATAATTATGTGTTGTTTAACTGCGATGAACTGAGACCTTTTATTCAATAAGTATACTACTTAAACTTTGTTATTAATGAACTGTTTCTTTCATGTAATATCACAAACTCATACATTGTTGAATACCTTTAGGCAACATCATCAATATTTATTGTCTAATAACTCACAACTGATCGAATCTCAAATCTTTTGATTACAAGATGAACAATTTGCGACGTGGTTCAAAAAACATGTAAGTACTATCACAAACTCATTATCTATTTGGATACTTAATTTTGTTACAGAATTCTCAATCACTATTCATTATTGTACTTTATGTACAAGGTTTATAAAATGGGAAGGAATGCTAGCGTTACATTGTCTCTACTAAGTTTGGGTCCTGAAATAAAAGTGAAGTGCTACAACAAGTATTTTGTTAATGGGTACGTGTTTTATACTGAAGAATATGAGCAGGGTAGAAAAGCATATAACAGTGGGGTTGGTGTTAAGGGATCGACTTTCAATGAATTTGAAGTTGACTATTATGGGAAATTAGAAGAGATAATTGAACTGCAATATCATAGCAAACATAATAGAGTCTTTTTATTCAAATGTTATTGATATGACACCACCGACAGAGAAATTAGAGTAGATCTCCATCATGGTTTGGTCAAAATTAATTCAAAAGCTAGACTCCGCAATATTAACGATGTCTTTGTTTTTGCCAAACAATGCTAGCAAGTTTATTACACATACACCCCTTCCTATAGAAAGGATCGTTCAAGAGTTGATTGGCTATCTATATTGAAAACCAAACCAAGGGGTCGTGTTGAGGTTGTTCAGGATGAGAACGATGACTCAAATGTCAGAGATTATGTCTTTCAAGTAAGTTAGTTGGTTGAACCATATCGAGTTGCTCTATCGATTGATTTGGAAGAAAATTCAAAATTTCATGTCTTTGATAATATTTTTATTAATGTTCACACTGATGTGTTGTATGTTGTTCTGAAGTCTAGTGGACAAGCACAAGTCGATGAAGATGACACTGATGTGTTGTATGTTGTTCTGAAGTCCAGTGGACAAGCACAAGTCGATGAAGATGATGATAGCAATGTAAAAGATTGCATTGGAGCTGACGACGAGTCAATTGAAGAAGAAGAAGACAATTCTGACTAACTATGAAAACACAAAAGTACTGTAATGCCACAAACGATAATGTAATATATAGTTATCGATGAAATTCTTAACAAATAAGTGTTTATTTTATAATTGTTATGTGAATTGATGTTATTGTGTTGTGCATGCAGCTTTCAATTTAAGTATTTGTAGAATGGATAAATAGGGACTGCAAATACAATATATCATTCAATGTGCAAAACATCAATGGAAATACCCACGGTTTGTGTCTGTCGGTGTATTCCAGAGGCGAAAGGAACTATTCCCCTCTCCCAGGCACTGTTCACTATGCAATACACCGATGGAAACACCGATGGACTCAAACTGTCAGTGTATTCCAGAGGCAAGGGGAACTGTTCCCCACCCCAGACAGTGTTCAATGTGCAGTACACTGTTAGAAACACCGACGGTCTCAAACTGTCGGTGTATTCCAGAGGCGAGAGGAATTGTTCCCCTCTTCCAGACACTGTTCACTGTGCAGTATACCGATGGAAACACCGACGGACTCAAACTGTTAGTGTATTGCAGAGGCGAGGGGAACTGTTCCCCACCCCCAGACACTATTCACTGTGCAGTACACCAATAGAAACACCGACGGTCTCAAACTGTCAGTGTATTCCAGAGGCGAGGGGAACTGTTCCCCTCCCCCAGACATTGTTTATTGTGCAGTACACCAATGAAAACACCGACAGACTCAAACCTTCGGTGTATTCCAGAGGTGAGGGGAACTATTCTCATTCTCATGTCGATGATGGCAATTACTAAGTGCCAGGTTCCCAAGGGAATTAGTGACGGAATGTGAATTTCAATGCCTTATTAATTAATGCATCTCTGACTATGTACTGTTCATATTTTTTACCGATGGAATCGCGAACGGACCGCCAAAAATCTGAAGGGTTTTTTGAAAATTCTAGTGCGAAATGAAAATTTCAAGATGCATTTACCGAGGGAATTGCCGACGGATTAATTTAAAATAATATTATTTAATATTTTGTCAGTGATTCCCTCGATAAATACGCAATATAAAACCCAACAAGGTCGCTGGAAGTTCATTTTTTTCTCTCATTTTCTCTCTTCACTTGCACTAAAATCCTCTCTTAATAGTAATAGAACTTAAGGTTGGTGAATCTTTTGAGTTATTTTCTTCTTATTTTTCTTCTTTTCTTTAGTTTATTAACAATGTATTTTTGTTTTTTTATCACACGTAGATAAACTCTAAAATTAAGAATGCCATTAAGGTAAGCATTTTTCTTTCTTAAAGCTTATATTTGTTTTTGTATTTTTTTTTCTATTTTATTGTCTACATTGCAATAATGTTTTATTATGTTTGTTGAATTTTAATTGTTATTGTTAAATTTGTGGTATAAATGTTAATTGAATTTATAGGATTAAATTTTATTTTATTTTCTATTTTATTGTCTACATTGCAATAATGTTTTATTGTTTTGTTGAATTTTAATTGTTATAGTCAAATTTGTAGTATAAATGTTAGTTGAATATATAGGATTAAATTTAATTAAAAACAATTATTGTCAATTTAGGATTAAAAACATTATCACGTTGGTAGACGTAAATTAAAATCAACTGGTTTGTGGCATATATTTTGTCTATTTGCAGGATTAAAAATTCTGGGTAGTCTCTAGTATAGAGGAGATGCTGCCGAATTTTAAAAAAAAAATCAAACTTGATGTGCAAATATTCATCAAATTTATATAGATGCATAGGAAAAAATGAGCACACGATCGCAGCTAGTTGTTCTAGCAGCAATGATGACAACAACATGTCATTGGATGCCAATCAAGAAGAGGCACCAACATCGACTCACGACACTGCCTCTTCTAGTGTTGTTCCACAACGTAGAGGCAATGTCCCTTCATAGCAGGATCCATTCACCCACAAGTACGAGGTGCATTGGAAGGACAACCTTTCAATGTAAGTTTTTTTTGCTTTAAGTTTGTTTGTGTTTAACAATTTATGAACAACTAGTATTTCATTAATTTTATCAATTTTTAGGTTCACAAACATTGAGGCCGCTCAGGTAATAACATCGATGGAGATTCCGTTGTTTCAATGGAGTTAGGTTTCCAAACATTCTGATTGAAAACATCATGTCGATGCATGGTTTTCAAGATTTAATGTTAGTGTTAACTTAAAATTTTAACAATTTTTTATGTAAATTCATTTACTTTATTTAGAATATTGATTTATTTTTCAGAAATTATTAATGCAAGGGTAAATTTGAATGGGATAGAGAAAATAACAATGTTGCGAGGAGGGTTTGGGAGAATCATGCTGCAACTAGGTAACAAGGAAAACAATACGATAATTATTTTTTATTTTAATTATTAAAATTTCATTTGTCATTAACTCATAGAATATGTTTGAATCATATAGATTGTGTGATTTTTTAAAAAGGCTAAAAAATGTGCCAAGGAAAATGCTCTGCCAAGTTGGAATGACGTGGCGGTTTGGAAGGATTGCAGACCGCCATACATCCTGGAGGATACATGGGCGGAATATATTCAGTGCGTGATGTCCAAGCATTTCACACGATGCTCGTAGTCCAGTGCAGGGAACCAGAGCCGGCAAATTCACGGCTTAGTTACCACGACACTAGCAACTCTGTTTCTTTTGTTTGGCATGTAAAATTAATTTTAATCACATCTATCTTTAATTAATTTGTTGTTATTTATAAATATATTTAACTTGCAACATTTTTTTCTTACAGGCTACGGCTCTTAGACATGAGCCGAGCTTAATGGAACTTTTTGTAGAAACACACGTGCGGAGTGAAAACTGCCAGAAGAGTGTGCAATAGTTCATCGACAATCGTGTTCAACACTTTTTGGTATGTTTGTTTAACCATTTTCTTTCATAAGTTATTATTTTCTTGAATTTCATTTGATGCTTTTAGTTTTTATTTCCAGGAGACATATAACAACCGGTTGAGGGAGAGATACGAGGACAATCCTTCGACCCAACCAGATTTTGATCCGGATTTGTAGATGGAGACAGGATCATCTAGTGGACCCGATAGAAATCGGGTGTACGGACTCTGCAACATTACGGCCAAGAACTTGCGAATGGCCCGCAGTATCTCAATCATTAGGAGCTCGCAATCAGTATCGAGCACCTAGTCTTAGGAGTTCGTGGCCTTGCAACAACATACAGCTCATCTCACCGAAAAATATGAGCAACTCTCAACGGATTATGAACAACTCTGGCAAATGGTCATGGACATAAGATCATAGATGGGTAGTGCATGTGTGCCCTTTTTAGCCATATGGTTCCGGGAACGACTAGCCTCCCCCTCCTCCTCCTCCAACACTGTTATTGTCTAGTTTAATTTTTATTTGAACATATAAATTTGTAATGAATATTTGAATTTTATATTATTCAAATTTATTTTTACATATTTCAATTTTATACAATTTTATTTTTTTAATTATTTTCTTCTTTTTTTGTTTAAAAGATTTTTTAAAAAAATATTTTTTAATTATTACAGACGGATATACCGACGGACAAAATTCGTCGGTATATTCCAGAGAGTTTGAAACAATTTACTTCATATGCCACAACATCACTATTATATCACAGACGGAATAATTCCGTCGGTTTTTTATAGAGGGTTGGAATAAAATTACAATAAATGCCACTACAAATCACCGACGGAATAATCTCATCAGCGTATTAAAGCAGGTAAATTTTTTTTGCACATATTTTTTATCTATAAAATCATCGGTGTTTTTTTTATTGACAGAAATGACATTACCGACGAACGGTTTCCATCCGTAAATCTGTCGGTAAAACTTTTGCCGACAGAATTTTAGTGTAAATACCAGCATAAAAATTTATTGGTAAAACTGTTAAATCTAGTAGTGATTAATTAATTCTGATTGATAGTAGAAAATATAAGAAAAATTAAACGAAAAGGGCTTGAGAAAACACTAGACAACCTAGATAATCTCCTACATGAAAAATAATAATCTTTTTATTAAAAGTTTCTAGGTTCAGTTCTTTGCAAGATTAGAGTTGTTACGAAAGGAGTGTCCATTGCAAGTCCTTAATTACATCATAAGTCACAATTCTCAAACGCGTATTGATTCTTAAATGGGATCCAAATTCCATCCCCTAAATAATGCATTAATGTTGTCTATTGCCTAGTCTTTTATCGTATATATCCCTATGAAACATCACTTACATTGTTGGCCCACATATTGAGATAATGTTTTGTGGAGTTGTTTTTAAAATACTTTTTTATGTTTTAAAAATTATTTTTAAAACAATATATTTCTTTTATCGTACATATCCCTATATTTATTTATTTTTAAAACAATCTGAATAAAATAATTTTAAATAAAATAACTCAAATTTTTAACAAACATGCTGCCAGCCAAAGAGTTTCTAGACAAGATCAGGATTACTAGTAATTAATAAATAGACTCGCAAATACGATGGGAAACTCTTAAATAATTAATTAATATTATCTTATTAAACACGAGAAGGTGATTCACTCGCCCTTCTTGCTGTTCCTTGTCGGCGAGCTTCTTCGCTATGCAAGTCAAAGGATCCATGCTCGAGCAAATTAAGTGTAATTTCCATAGGATGCTTTAAGTTCACCTTTCTATATTGTTACATTGGACATGGAGGGGTTAGAAAGCGTACCTAAACCTAATTGTGGGGTTTCGCATATCTAAAATATAAATGAAACTATATTTTTGAAAATAATTAGGCAACTCTGTCGGCATGTTGGCCTAGCTAGACCCCCCAGAATAGGAAAAAAAAAATAAAAAATAATAACACAAGTGAAAGGGCCTTGAAAGGCACTCCTACCCTTTGTGACAAACACTAGCACTAACACCACCACCACCACCAAACTGCCATTATCGAAAAAGCAGCCTTAAAAGCTGGCCTTGCAATCCTTCTCTTCACAAAGATTTGTTTCTCATAAACATCTAAGCACCATATCTACAAGGATTCTTAGCATCAAAACTACCGATAATTAATTAAGATGTGGCACAAGCTGGCCAGATTGAGGAGGAACGTGCAAAATATTAGGAAAAGCCCACGAGTAGCCGATGAGAGCATGTTTGGAGGCATGAATGGAGCCGAGTTTCCAATCCTTGTGCGTGATATGAACAGAGCACAAAGGTGGAATAGTCTTTCTGCTCTATTCAGAATTGTTCTTGCACCATTTTCTATTCTTTCTTGCTCCTCGCAACCTCATGTCAATGGCGCTGATGGTCTTTGGGTGACTGGTGAGTTTGCTCAACTATCAGAGATGAATCATCTCATGGTAAATGACAGCATGCGCTATGCAATCTTGATGTAGACATGTAAGTTGGCATTATTTAATAGTTGGCTTAGAGGGATTGTATATATGGAATGCAAATTTTGTCCACATGCAGTTCTTGGCTTGGATTTTTAACAAAGTTTTTTTTTTTTTCTTATAGAGAATGAATGTGATCCATGTAATTTTATTTTTATATTTTGTCTTTTAATATGCTAATAGATATTGCTTGTTAGAGGAGAAGTACAGCTATGTTTCCTTGTATGAGTAGAGTTTTCGATCCATGAATGATGTTATCAGCTGGTTTTTCCATGGCTTCCAGATCAAGTTTTGAGAAGCAATGAGAATCACAAATCCATTGATGAACTTCTCATTATATATATGGAGTTTTTGTTTATTTGAATACAACCAGTCATTTTGCAAACGGGCCATTCATCCACTTTAATTTGTCTAAATTAACCATAACAATTTTAAAGTGGATTTTTTTTAAGAAAAAAATATATGAAACTGGTAGCTAGTGGAGTTTTTGGTATAGTATCTTATAATAAACAAAAAACTTGGTAGTAGTACTGATCCTCTTTTGACAGTCCTTGATTGTGTTTGCTGCGTTAATATTGTATAAGCTGGAATTGTGCTTGCCATCTGAGAATATATATATATATATATATATATATATATATATATATATATAGTGGGGGGGGGGGCCTCGAGACATTTTAATTTTTTTCATTGCACAGAGATGTGCTTTATTACAGTAATTAAGTGTTGAAAATTTACTCTTCACATACGTGGAAAGAAAAAAATATAAAGCTATTATTTTATAAAATAAAAAACAGAATTATCAATTTATCCTAATATAAATCCTGCAGCCGATGAAACAGAGAAATAAAAACAAGTGCTCGGGCTCCTCCTCAAGACATTTTAATTTTTTTTCAGTGCCCAGAGGTGGGCTTTATTACAGTAATTAAGTGTTGAATTTACTCTTGACCTACTTAGAAAGAAAAATATATAAAGCCATTACTTTGTGAAATAAAAAATAAAGGGATCAATTTATCCTAATATAAATTTTGTAAAATTTTTCTATAGAAAAATAAAAACATAAATTACGAGCAAAATTTTTCTATAAAAAAATTAAAATAAAGTTACAAATTAATTTATTTTTCATCAAATAAAATAAGGTAAATTTAAAATCTATTTTTGTTTTATTTTGAGATGTTTGTTAATAATTTGATAAGATTTTTTTATAATTCTATTATTTTTGCTTTTTTTTTTCTCAGATCTGCTAGTTCTACCAATTGTTTTTTGAACTCTTGTTATAGTGATTTTTTTTCTAATTAATTAGATATATTTTATTGGTTTGTTTTGATTATGCTTAGATTTTTTTTTATGTTTTGTTTTTAGCAAAGCCATCAAAATTATCAATTTTTTCGTACGATATATGTTTTGATTTTAGGTTGAACCATGAACAAAATAAGAAGTATTGTTTTTTTTTGAAAAAAAAGAAAAAATATTGATAACTCACAGCCTAGTGAACCAACTTCATTGTGTAATGTTGAAGTTTTGGTTGAGCAGCTCCAATGTGCTTCAGTTTACAAAGAACCTGCGTTGATTAGTGAGCAATCTCTTACTATAATCGACATTACTCATTTAATTAGAGATCCAAGTAATCGTCCTCAAATTTGGGAATACCCGGTTAATCAACAAGATGAAATTCGAAGGGCATACATGAATCTGAGGCCATATCAACTTTTAATGTCTGAATATCCACTGACTGGTAAAAAACATCCTCGTCGATTTCAATCTCATTGGTTCAAAAGTTATCCGTGGCTTGAATATTCGGAGAAAAATACTGCATTTTGTTTCCCTTACTATTTATTTCCAAGTAAACCATCTGGAAAGTCAGGATCAGACACGTTTACTGTTAAAGAATTTAATTGTTGGAAGAAAGTTAATGATGGGGAATAGTGTGCTTTTTTTACTCATATGGGAAAAGGTCCAAATCCAGCTCATAGATTTGCTATCAGGTGCTTGAAAAATTTGAAAAATCAGTCATGTCATATTGAGAAGGTAGTTAAGAGGCAAACTACTCAAGAAATTCTAAATAATCGATTGCGTATTAAAGCTTCAATGAGGATTGTTAAAACAAGACTTCGCAATCGGATGGAGGACGATTTTCTTGTAAATTATTTTATTGTCTATATAGAAAAAGAAATTGCTGAAAGATTCATAATTGATATGATAATGGATGATTTCTATTCTATAAAAGAACGACGAGCACAATTAAAATAAATATATAAGAATCATTCTTTATTATTTTTTGCTTTATTTCAAAGTTTATCAAACATAAATAATGCTTCGCTTTAACTAATATTTCTTATATACTTTGTATGTTTATATTTGATAGGTATAAAGACCAACAACATTAAAAGTGATAGAAGCGAAGAACCGCTTTAAGCCTATTGGTTCCGTTCAGACAGATCTCAACTAGAAATCTCTACATTATGAATATGAAATTAACTTCATTACTTTGACTCAATTTGGTATTACTCCAAACCTTTTACCTTATAAAAAGGTCATTATATATTTATAGTAAGTTATTTGAATAAAACTAAATTATGCAGGTTTTGTTTTACAACTCATGTATAATAAATTAAAACAAATATTATATCTTGTTATATTAATTTTGGCCCCCTCTAACAAATAATCCTAGTCCCCCCCCCCCT
>Ga0325410_1005112_pt1 | contig 14558 bp, 5 predicted proteins | sample PopdelMetagenome_16_FD_206182 | JGI IMG/M metagenome (GOLD analysis project Ga0325410, IMG submission 206182) | Populus deltoides microbial communities from Bellville, Georgia, United States - Xylem-PdIQD-R3 | ecosystem: Host-associated > Plants > Phyllosphere > Stem > Wood/Secondary xylem... | reverse complement strand
GAAAGAGAGAAAATCCAAATTCACCGACACAATCTTTGTGAATTTGTTTAAAAGGAAAGGGGTGGGAACTGATCACCTTATATGTTGTGGAGTGCACAAAAGAAATTAATATATATATATATATATATATATATATAAGAGTAAATTATTAATTAGACGTGGATGTTTCCTCTTTCCTTCTGAGGTTATGTTTGGGCTGAGCTCGGCAATAATTGACTTGCACAAAAAGACAAAGAAGGAAGAGGGAGAGAAAAATAGAGAATAGGCATGTAATACAATTATTATGGCTAAATTTTTAGAAGTCCTCAATTTCAACACTTATCTAAATTAAAAAAAAAAATCTGTAAATTTTCAACCTAAATAATATAATTGTTTAAGTTTACTTTTAAATAATAAAATAATAAAAAATAATTGAAATGTTTATGAAAATCTTTGTGATGGCTCATGATTTATACCTCCTATCATATAGTTCATGTCATAAAATACGAGGCAAGGTTCATGAAAAACAAGTCTTAAAATCCTTATGGGTCTAAGAATAAATTACATCCTTTTAGGTCTAGGCTTATCAAATGACTTGTTTGCCTGTAAAAAATGATTTAAATCCTTAAAAGTAATGATTATCCAACAAGTATAAATATTCATTTTTTAAATTTGGGTCTAAAGTGTACACATAACTCAACAAGTCATTATCCTCGAGTAAAAGGTTGGTTATGATCTCCTGTAGGCTTAAAACTAAACTAGTCAGACACATCCCGAAACCAATTATTCAATCTAGGAGTATTCCATTTAAATCAAATCTAGTCTACTCATAACCAACCACAAAGATAAAATGTACAAGCACTAAATAAAAGCAAGTTTACTATCCATGTGTTCTTTAGATATTGATCCCATTATCATCAGTATTAGAGTCAAATATGAATGAGAAGGCCTAAGAGACTACATATCCATACAATCGACAGTCAAATATGAATGAGAAGGCCTAAGAGACTACATATCCATGCAATCGACTATGTAGACATTCTTTTCCTATTTTGTGTTTTTTTTTGTTCTAATTTGTATCAAACACATATAGTCTATACTGGGGTTAGTATATATGTATACCTTAATATATCATAAATATATAGAACTCAACAATAAAAACTCATGACAACAACAAAATATATTTTGCCAAATTCTCTTTTATCTTTTCTTCTTTTCCTTTCCTTGATTTTATTTAGTATCAAAGTCTTATTTAATAACATCTATGACTTCCTCAAATTATCATTATTGCACTTTTATCAATCAAGAACAACATCCTACATCTCCTTTATCAACCGACTAACAAATTGCAACAATGTCTTATTGTTGTCACTTTAGAATGCTCATCATTTTATCTCTCTAAAATAAATAAATAAAAACTATTTATTTTGAAAGGTTCAAATCAAGTCATTTATCATCAAAGAAGGTTTGTATGGCTTCATTGATGGATGAAAATCATGACACAAATTCTCCTTACTAATGAGAATGCATCCACTACTATATAAAACCTAGATTACTTACATTAGGTTTAATATGATCAATTAATAATAAGAACTATAATTACATCTTTGTCTATTAATGTATTATCAGGCAATGGATTATAAAACCTCCCACTTTATTTGGACAATCCCAGAATAAGCATGGCTTCACTGTCAACAACCTGAATTCTATATATATATATATATATATATATATATATATATATATATATATATATCACGAAAAAGTATACATCAATGAATTGGTAGCAGTCAGTAAGTTACTCACTATTGCATATTTGAACTTGTATCTTTTCAAAGGTTTATTATCAGAGTTCAAGGATTTAGTAACCACTCTAATGACTCAGTTTGAACTTACATTGGCTTCAAACAACTTGAAGTAACCAATGGTTTGAAACTTAATATCTTGCACATTAGTTATACTTCATTTCATGCACTTCAATGATCTTTAAAACTATCATTCATTCTACATGTTCCTAATACCATGAAATCTCTAGTTTTTATATGACAAGTTACTTTAAATAATGATGTTTTCTTTGAATTTCATGGTCACTTATGTATTGTCAAGGATCAAGTTTTCTAAGTTATGCACTTGTCCAACATAGTTAAATATGATTTATCTAGGTTCAGTATCCACCCTTTATCTCTAGTTCTTAGGTGTTCTTTGTCATAAGAACTACATTGAAGTCTAAAACTGATGGCTTGGTCATCCACATTCTCAAATCTTGCATTGAATTCTTTCTTATAAGGCTCTTTAGATCTCATCCTCAACCAATTATCATTTTAATTGTATGGCTTGTCCCTTAAGAAAGACTAGTCATTCTCTTTTAGATTTTTTAGAGCATGTTAGCTTAGTTCCCTTAAACATATTTTTTAGTGATGTTTAGGGTCCATCACCAACTTGTTTGGTGAATAAATATAAATTTTTATTATTATTATTTTTCAAAATATTTTTTTTTCCTTTGCACAATAAATTTAAGACTTATAATGTTTTATTCAATTTCAAGAATTAGTTGAAATCAATTTAGAACTATTATAAAATAATTTTAAAGTGATTAAAAAGGCGAGTTTTGAAAATCTAATTTCTGTTTTGAAATTAGAGGCATTATTTATCATATTATATATCCTTATATACACGAGCAGAATGGGGTCGTAAAGCATCATCACTAGCATATTGTAAGAACTAGCTTCACTTTACTCGAACAAGCTTCCCTTCCACAATATTTTTTTTCTTATGTCTTAAAACTACCATGTCTTTCATCAACTAAATGCCTACTCTAGTTCTTCAACATCAATCTCTTTTTTGAAATTTTTATATTCGTACAACAATCATAAACTTGATTTTTACGTTACCTTATTGGTCTTTCTTGGTTACAACCCAAATCACCTAGAATATCATTACATAGATATCTTTGTTCATCGTGTTTGTGTTATTCATTGATGTATGTTTTGTAAGTCTTTCATTCATTATACCAAGTACACTTTAGTTTTATCTCCATCATTTTAGCCTTCGACTAGCTATCTTCTTGCTGCCATTCTTTATAGATGCCATTCCCATTTTTATCCTATTACCTAGTTTTTTATGTTGTTTTGTGCCTTACCTTTATCCATTTCAACTTTCAATTATTCATTTTACTAGTTTTCTCTCAATCATCACAACCCTTGCCTTCATACCCTCTTTGTTGTCATTCTTCATAGATTAGCATTATTGTGCCTACCCTATTACCTAATCTTTATATTTTATCATTTGCCTTACCTCCTTCCACTTTATCTTTTAGTTACAGGACTCTTCGTGCTACTCTATATTTGGTTTTTTTTATAACCTTTCCATATGATTTTTTTAGGGCTTCACCCACTACTTTTGACCTCAATATTATCATCGACAACAACTTCTTTAGTTTATTTTATCCTTTAAATCTACTATCATATACTTATATCTATACTAACCCTATAAGCCTTCATCCTCGTCAACTCAAGCACTATCTTATTCCCTTTTCTTAGCCAAGGTTAATTCATCCTCTTTATCCAAACCTATTTGTTACTCGAGACCAAATAACATTCCAAGTGGAATTTAGTGATGATTATTAAATTTGATGTGTTGTTTTATAATCACACTTGATCTTTGGTTTTTTTCTCTCTTTATAAATGTTGTTAATTGTAAGTTGTATACAAAATTAAATAGAATGCCAGTCCATTGAATACTATAAGGTTTGGTTGGTAGCCAAATGGTATTATCAATAAGAAGGTATTGATTAATGAGACCTTCAATCCAGTTGTGATGTTGGTTATAGTTTAATCAATTTTGGCCATTGTTATTTGGTCTATTCATCAATTAGATTTTTATAATATATTTCTTAATGGTTTTTCTTACACTTATGTTTAAATGTAGTAGCCCTCTAGGTTTTGTTAATCCTCATTTTTTTTCTTATATATGCAAACTTCATATGTCTTTTTATAGACTTAAATAGGCATTACGTCCATGGTTTAATTGGCTTTATCAATTCTTTCTGGGTCTCAACTTTTATGGGTGTCGAGCTAACATTTTCCTTTTTATATAAATTCTTTTAACTATTTGCATTTATATTCTAGTCTTGCTAATAAAAAAAATCTACAAAACAAAAGTAAATACAATTTGATAACATGGAAACCCTTTCTAAATTAATCTCAATTGTTACCACTTATACTTTTCTAGTAAAAAATAAATCATTGTTAAATAAGAAGTCCTTAAGTCATAATAAAACAAATAGCAAAATTTATACAACAACTTCTAACTTAACTTCAATATGTCATTCTTTATTATATAGATGAATTATCGGGTCTAGTATATATGGATGTGAACATTGAGATGTCTAATTCTAGCTTAACTAGAATCGCAACAAGCTTCCTCTTGTAGCTTATGATATTACCTAAATAGTACATAAAAGTCTAGTTTGATATATTTGTAACTTGTTAACCCAAATATCCAGAATTAGTCTAATTAGTTCCTCTTGGATTCTCTTAGTTTTAGACCTTATAATAAACTAATTAGTACATTTATTGGATCTGTTGGTGATGCTCGCTAATTCACATCATTCTCACTCTTTTCAAAAGGATTCAATCTCAAATCATTATCTTGTTTAGATGTTGACTCATTTTTGAAAGGTATTAATTTGATTTTATGAATTTGATCTTTTCTTTCTTTCTTTTTTAAATTATAAGCAACCTGATCACAAACAACCTAACTTTTAAACATACACACACATTATGCTGCAACTCTAGAAGAAATTACAACGACGATAAATTAACGCGTAAACCAAAAGATAAAGAGATATAACCTGATTTTAAAGTCTTACTCTAATACCAACTAATGTGAATCTCATAGATGTAAAGATTCATAAACTCATGGTCAAATTGATCATTTTTATTTCATTTTGATCCAATGCTTAGATTGAATATTATACTTATTAACGTAAAATTATGCATTAGAAAAAATAAGCCCAAAATCTGTCTCCAGTGTCCTTGAATGATAATAAAACATTGCTAATAAAGAAATACACTAAAAAAAAGAAGGAAACACAATTTGCTAGCATGGAAACCCTTTTTAAAATAATCATAATTATTGCCACCTATATTTTCCTTGTAGAAAAGAAACCCTTGCTAGATAAGAAGTTCACAAATCATAGGAAAACAACTGACAAAACTCGTAAAAGAACTTATGGTCTAACTTCAAACACTGTTTTTTCTAGTCTCGATGAATTATTTGGCCTACCATTTATGGATGGAAATCTTAAGATATCTAGTTTCCAGCCCAACTAGAATCTTAGTGAGATTCGTTCTGTAGCTTTCAATATAACATAAATAATACACAAAGTCTAGTGGGGCAGATTTGCAACTTATTAAGCCAAATATCTAGAATCATCACAATCAGTTCCTCTTAGTTCCACACCTTGTAATAAGTTCAATTGGTACCTCTAATGGATTATTTAGTGATGTTTGTTGATTCGTATCATCAATACAATATCATTAATGCTGATAATTGAATTGATTAAAATTGTTAATTCATATTTCTTTAAAAATATTATTTTTTTATAGACATATTGAAACCTAAATTTAAAATACATTCACATATAGAGCCAAAGAAAGTAAATATGCTACATCATCATTAAACTAGTAAAAAAACACAATTTCAAAAGATTCAATTGAATGTGTTGCACCTGACATCACGGCGGTCCGATGCCATCTTCTTTAAAATCTAGAGAAAATTAGTCTTTTTAATATTTTTTAGAAGAGAGAAGGTCTAATCTTTATGAAAAAGTCATCACCTAGTATTATGGTCATTAGAAACCTTAATTGGTCAGCAAAGATCTATGGTAAGGGACTAGTTGTGCTAGAGAGAAGATGTTATCACCCTAAAGCATCCTACCTATGGTAAGATACAATGTTGATATTGTTTTAAATTGTTAATAGTTTGTTGTACCTAATCTATCGATGGTATATTTATAAGGTGATAGTTGGTTTACAATAATGAGTTAAACTCTTAGTACTAGTTTAAACCTAGGCGTACTAAGACAAGTTCATGAAATGAGCCTCGATAAGATTCACTTGTCCTATGACACCTTAATACTCTTTACTCTAGCATTAATAAATATTGGAATAAAAATAAAATCCATAATTCTAGCATTGAGGAATATTTTACTAAAAAGGCATAATATCTCTGACTCTAGTATTAGTGAATATTAAAGTGAAAATAATATCCCTAATTATAACATTGGTGAATATTACAAGCAAAATTTTAATATTTCTCACTCTTCTTAATATCCACGGCAACGGCTCTTATGAGTCCACTTACATTAAATATCAAAAATCAATAATAAAATGTTTTTAAAATAGGATTTAAGAAAAGGTGTTGGACTTGTTTTGATGGTGAAAATGAGTTTTGGTCCACTTTATCTAACATTTCTTGAAAGGTGTCGTTCATACTCATTAGGCTTATGTGGAGTCAGGTTGACCCAACCTGCATTCTCTCACAATACTAAAAATAATATGGTAAAAACAAATATCAAATATATTTATAAATAAAGACAATAATAAGAGCATTGCATTTTTTATATTCATAAATTTTTAATGGTTTGTTTTTTTTTTATATGTGAAAATATTTCTACCATAATCTGTTTTCACAACACATTTGTACACAAAACGTATCATAAAAAAATTAAACACGCAAGAAAAATCCAACATACACATACAAATTTCACAAAATCATAAAGATATATCAACACACATTAAAATTCACAATTTAAAATTAACATCACCATAGAAAAATTCACATTTTGAAAATGTCTAACACATTAAAATTAACAATTTAAAAAACATCAATGCGCATTAAATTTCATACTAAGATCAAATCATTACAACTTGAATAAGCTTATTGTAACCTGATCCTTCCAACCCCATCACGAGGTATTGAATTCTATCCTTATCACACCACAAGCAAAAAAAAATCCTTGGTTACTTCATACCACCGGTATTTTCACGCAACAAACGTTAATCCAAAATACTTTAAATATTTCACAAATTAATCTATCAATTCATAATAACATATTAAAATTTTCTAAAAATACACAAGATCTCAACACAATCTTCAAATCAAACACATGTTAAAAATAAAATTATAAACAAGGTTTCAGGTTCGAAATCAACCCTTCGTGGTGGCTGAAGTTGGGTTAAAGCTGCTAGAAATGAGACCGAACTATTGGAATCGATGCAAAACATTATCAGCACATGTTATTCATGCGCCGCCGCCACCACCAGCACGTGGAACCATATATTGTCGCTTATTGAAGGTTATCACCTACCAGATCTGGTATACCTATGCCTCCTTTTTATATCCGTGTTAGCGATGTCATCTATAGTCATAGGAAGTGAGAAATCAGTAGCCCTCAAGTTTCGATCCTTTTCCTTTTATCTCTCTCTCTCTTTCTTACTCACTACTGGTTTTCCTTATTTTATTCATTGTTATATTCTAGTTCTCCTAATGAAGGCCATGAAGATGGAGGCTACGATAATGAGTTTGTCATGAATAATAATAATAATAATAATTGGGTTGAACTATCATGGAAAATATTGTTGGTGTTCGTTTTCAGTTAGACTGGTCTCGCTAAAGTAATTTATTCATCAACGGGAGAAGATTAAGGCAATGTTGTTGGTGTGGCCAGTGAGAGGAGGTGACGTTGTTGTTGATGTCGTAAACGTGTTAATAGTTAGGGAGATAAAGGGGATGAATAGTCAATGTTGTAGAGGAGAAAATGGCTAGTTTCTTTTTCTTTGTTTGGATTTCGATTGAGCTGTTTTTGTTGGTGTATTTTGTGTTTATATTGGTTTTTGATGGTTTCTTAAAGTAAGGGTATTGGTGGTTGGTAAAGGAGCTATCAATGGCTGGGTAGAGTAGTTGCTGCTAATGATTGTTATTGGTGGTTCCACTATCGACGCTGATATAGTGGTCGACTATAGGGAAGATGATCGGTGGTGAGGGAGAAAAATATGAAATAATAAGGATTAATTCGGTTTTCTTCCTTTCTTTTACAATAGTCAGTCCCTTAGTTTTTCACTTTTTATTTTGTTAGTGTGTCAATGAAAATTTATCTTTTTTTTTTAAATGGTGAGACAATGACCAATTTTACAAACGAAAGAAAGACCTTTTTTTTCTCTTTTAAATCCTCAATGATCACCTCCTCAATTATTTTCTCTTTTTCCCCCTTCAATTATTCTTTTCTACCTCTTCAATTATTTTTCTTTGCCTTTTTTTTTTCAATGATGTTAAATGTAGTGGCTATATAACCAATGCAAGTTGTTGGTGCAATAAGTGTATCTTGCTCTTAGTACGCAATGCATTTAATAGACCTTTTTTAATTCATTTCTTTTTTTTTTTAAGTTTGATTTTTTTAAGGGATGTTGAAAAATATTAAAATGGCGCAAGTGTATCAAAAACATATTTTAGGATTTTGATTTTTTTGAGAAAACATCAACAAGCGAAAAATAGTAAAAAATTATAAAATGGTTTACGAATGACCGACATGCATTAAAAATATATTTTTTTGCTTTTTTGTATTTTTTTAATCTTCATAAAAATTAGTCAAAATTAGATTATGATAGCCACCTCTTTTCTTTATAATACTTATGGTATAAAGTCATTGAAAAAAATTCATTTTCCTTTGACTTTGTATAGTAAGTTTGTAAAGAAAACATGGTGTTTTTGAAAACTTTTTAAAAACTATCAAACTATAAAAGACTTTACTAGGAATTTTTGAATTTTAAAAAATCTTTGAAATTTGATCCTTCAAAGAGGTGACCAACCTCATGGTTTAAGAATGACTTATCTCACCGTCTTATTAGTTGAATTAAGATTTTATGATGATTAGATTTGATTTCTTTACACAGGTTGAACTCTTCCACATGATAATCTTCTTGGTACTAGTTTGAATCCCAGTAACACAAGACTTAGCTTTAGAAAGAGTAGGATTCTTGGTGTTATTTGAAGTCTGACAAGAGATTGCATTTCTTTGTAGAGGTTGAATTTTGTTGCAATATGAGTTTTTGGGTACTAGTTTTGAAAACAAAGGGGAGCTTATAGTGATGGTTTGAAATCCATCTATATAAGCTTGGTTTTGGGTAAATTCTAGCGATGATTTGAAATCCACCGATACGGGATCAATCTTCCAACACTGGTTTAAATTCCATCAACTTAGAGATAACTCATGGTTCTTCCAGTGATGGCTTGAAATCCACTAATATAGGATTATTCTTCCAGCACTGGTTTGAATTCCAGCGACTTATAGATAACTCTTGGTATTTCTAGTGATTGTTCAAAGTCCACCAACACATGATCACTCTTTCAGCACTTGTTTGAATTCCAGTGACTTGTGGATAACTCATGGTATTTATGGTGATGGATTGAAATCTACTAACTCAGGATCAGTCTTTCAATACTGGTTTGAATTACATCAACTTAGGTATAACTCTTGATACTTCTTGTAATGGTTTGAAATCCACCAATACAAGATCAATCTACAAGGATTACTTCTGGTGATGAGTGGTTATCCATTGATGCAAGATCAATCTTTTTTTGGTACCATGACTTAAGGATATCTTCCAGTGATAAGTGGTTGTCCATTGAAATCAAATCACTTTTGGTGATGGGTGGTTGACTCAAATTTGTTAGAGCCTAATTGGAGTTTATTGGGAGTTTTTTCCTTTAACATTTCTGTAAAAAATATCGTGTATTCTTTCAAGGTTAAATGTCATGCATGCATCTTTATCTGATTTGAAATATATACCCCCTATCTCTTACTTGATTGATAAGGGTTTGTGATTTCTAAGTAAGTCTTTTTGGTCACTTAACTCATTAGTCCATTCGAGTTTCACCCTTGTTATTAACAAGTATGATTGTTTTTTTTATCATAGGGCTTGGACCTCGTACAATAGATATTTTCCTTTTATATTTGCTACATGAAGATCTACTTGGTTGATCATCTTTTAAGAAATGATAAATTGTTTCTTAGCCATGATGTTACCTATAGTTTGAAAGTGTGGTATTCTTACACCATTTCTACTCATGGAGAAGCAATGCTTCACCACTTTCAACTTCTGAAGGAGTTCATCAAGTCATGAACTTTTTCAAACAAGATTTGCCCCATCAGCTGATTTAGTTGTACGCATCTTTTTAGCATTAATAAAAAAAGGCATTTCTATGGAAAAATTTGCATCATGTATTATAACAATCTTTCAAAAGGGTAAATCTTCCTTTAACAATGAAGATGCTCCTTAGTTTAACCATGCTCCTTAAGTGTGGTATTGTTGCACTATTTCCTATTCATCTTTTGTCTTGGTAAAGAAGCAGTGCTCCACTACTCTTAATTTCTAAAAGAGTTTGTCAAGTCCTTTACTATTAAGGACGGCTTCAAAATGCCCTCAACTGAGCTGATTATGTGCACCCTTTCAGCATTCATCAAAAAGTCACTTATATTATCCTTGTTAGGTATCATAATCATCTCAAAAGGGTAAACCACCCTTCAACCATAAAGATGCCCCGTAGTTGGACCATGGCTCTAAAGTGTTGTGTTACTCTCAACTACTAAGAAAGTTCACTAAATCATCCACCATCATGGGCTATTTTAAGTAACATTTCCCCTAGCTAATCTAATTGTGCTCCTTCTTTTGGAACTCCTCATCGTCAACTACAATTTATGGCTTTGTTGAGTTTGTCAAATTATCATTTGACTATTGTTATTGCAAGGGGCTTCTTCAAACTAGATTTCCCCCAACTGACTTAAATGTGCTCATCTTTCCAAAGACCATGAAAAGAAATGCATCCATCATTATTTTTTGTTAAGAACTTTACAAAATCAATCAATGAAGATTTAAAAAAAATCATTTTTTTTTGTTTTTTTAGACCATTTTATAAATTTTATTAATTATGTTCATGTATGTTTCATGATTGGCATGGACTCAGTGAGATATACATTAGAAAGTATTTCTTTGATCGAGACCCTAGGACATGTCTTTCAATATTAAGATGCAATTTTACATATAATGTATTAATGATTGATAAGGTATAAATTGAGAACGGAATGTTAGCTCAAAATTGGGCTTTCTATGGCTCAAATGATTATTTTTTTAATTTTGATTATCGTGCATTTTAAAAATAAAAATGTACTTGATGTAAGCTTAAAACAATTTTGTTTTGAACTTCTCACAATTCACAGGGTAATAATTTTGAAAAATGGTGATTTAGTTTCTTGTGCATATAATATTTGTAATTAGTAAATATATGTGATGAGGTGACCTTATGTATTTTGTTGGTTTCAAAGCAAGAGAATTTAGTGAAAGCTCAAGGTTTCATTAAGGAAAAAAGAACTATATTTTCTTAAACGCTTATTTTATCAGCACAAATCATAATGAGCAGCTTAAGATTCACGCAGCACTGCTACTATTGATGCATGAAACCATAAATTATCGCTTGTTAGAAGGCATCACCTACCATATTTGGTGTGTCCCTGTCTCCTCTTCATGTCTTCACTAGCAATGTCATTTACAGTCAAATAGATAAAAGATCAGCAACCCTCAAGTTTCACTCCTCTTTCTTTTTTTATCTCTCTTTCGTTCTTTATTGTTTTGTCTTCTTCTATTTACTGATGTTTCCTAGTTCTCCTGGTGGTGACCATAAGGGTAAAGGTTGTGATGTTGGGTTTGTCACCGGTAATAAAAAAAAGGGGGGAGGTTGAATTGTCGTGGAAGGAGATGTTTGTGTTAGTTTTCAACTAGGCTTGTTATAGTGAAGCAGCTTCATTCATCGACATGAAGAGATGTTGGCAGTGTTGTTGGTGTAACTGGTTAGAGGTGGAAATGTTGTTGTTAGTATTGTTAGTGTGTAGACACTTAATAAGAGAAAAGAGAATGAACAGGCAAAGTTATAAAGGAGAAAAAGACTAGTTTTTTCTTCTTTCCTTTGATTTTGGTTGAGCTATTATAGTGGGTGTTTTTTAGGTTTATATGGGTTTGTGATGGTTCGGTAAAGTGGGGATGTTGGTAATTGGTGGAGGATCTGCTTATGGTTGGGTAGAAAGGTTATCGCCAATGATTATTATTGATGAGGAGAGAGAAAGACATTACTAAAAAAAGGCTTGTGGTGGTTCTATTGTCGGTGCTGGCATGGTGGTCGGTTGTAGGGAAAATCAACAATGAGGGAGAAAAGTGAGAGAGAGTAGGGATTAATTAGGTTTTCTTCCTTTCTTTATACACAATGGTTAGTCCCTTAGTTTTCCATTTTTTATTTTGTGTGTTTTTCTGTGAAGATTTTTCTTTCTTTTAAAAATGGTTAAAGAAGGACCAATTTTGCAAAGAAGAGATGGACATTTTTTTTTCTCTTCTGCCTCTTTAATGATCACCCCCTAAATTATTTTTTCTTTACCCTTTTTTTTCAAAGATGTCAAAAACACTGGCTATATAGCTTTTGAGTGTATTTATACTTAGTGCACAACGCTTTTAATGGACCTCTTTTTTATTTTATTTTTATTATTTTTTAAAGAACATTGAAAAATATGAAAATGAAGCACTGCGTCGAAAACATATTTTTGAATTTGATTTTTTAAGAAAAATCAACAATAAAAAAAACACTCAAAAACCATAAAATGGCATGTGAACAACCAAATCGTGGTTAAAAAAATAATTAAAAAAATTAAAATTAGATTATGACATAATGGTTTGTTTTACTTGGGCCATTTTATTGAAAGCTTTTTTTGTTTTACACTACAATAAAAAAACTCAAGAAAACTTATGCACAGTAAGTTTTAATTTTTAATCATTTCAATTCGACCAATAATACAATTAATTGTTCGCAACTTTGAGATTTAAGGAGACAAAACCAAAGAAAAGAAAAGAAAAGGCATAAGAGATTAAGCAAGATGGGGGTGGAGGTAGTGATGGGAGTTGTTGTTTTATGGGCAAGTGAGGTGGACTTCAAAGATTGAGAAAAAAAGAATTCTCGTGTGTCGTAGTGGTGAGAGAAGATAGAAACATGAGAGATTTGTATTATTAATTAGTGTTGGGATTTTTATTTTTATTTATTTTTCGGGTAAAAATAATTTTCTAAAGAGGGGCAAGGGTAGATCGGTGGTCGGTGGATAGATACCGTTAGGAATTGACTTTCCCTCCATGCAATAACGATATAATTTGATGGGCTTTCTTGTCAAAAGCATAGAATATCTCTCACGATCCACTCCACTTGATGATGAATCGTTGGGGCATCCCTCTTTTCTCTTTCCTTAGGCGGTTTACTGTTAATTGTATTTGCATTACCTCATCGTCCTCTACCATTATTTTTCTATGCCGAATAATGAGTATGTACACACCAATAATGTTACGACTCAACATTGTGCTTCTTCCCCATCACCAACAATTAAATAAATAAAATTATTTATAATTTCATCTATCCAAATCATGCTAGCGTAGTTGTTTATATTGGGATATCTTTTGTTTATGTTTTATTATCATTTCATTGACGGATATTTTGGTAACTAATTGAAGAGTAATTTTACAAAATAAAAATTTATTTGTAATTAGATGTAGAAATTAAGAGAAGAAAAGACTAAACTTAACAAAAAAAAAAAAACAACCTCATTTTGATATTGACTTTATTTTAGTTCAAAACTTCATGTTTTTTTTATTTTTTAATCTCTAGAAATTAAGATATAAGAAAAACAAATATCATAAAATAGTAAAGAGAGAGAAATCATTAGAAGTTGACATTCAGATCGCTAAAAAGAGTGATATTAATGTCAATGAATTTATCTTTTCAATGGAAGTTTTATGAATATGGTTTTTCTCTTGAAAAGTATTTTCAGTCGTTAATTTTTTATTTTTTATATTTTGGAAAAAATAGAGGTTGCTTTAGGTTTGAAAACGGGTTTACAAGGAATTATATGATTTATTTTTAAGAATTTTCAGGTAAAAACAAATTTAAAAAATAAGATTTAAAAAAAATAAAAAAAAAGTTATTATTTTTGCATCAATTTTTAAGCAATTTAATACACCATATTTTTTTTTTTGAATTCGAGGAAACTCCACCCCACGGAAAGCGCACTTTGTGGGTCCAGGTGAGCGAGTAAAACCTCGGCTATCCCAGGCTCTTACAAGAGATGCACGCCCTGACTCGAACTCTAAACCTACTGTGCAGATCTCAAGTTCTTTGCCATCACACTACGGGGGACTTTAATTGTGCTATACATATCTCTTTCTCTTTCATATTTATACCATGTATTTTATATGTTTATAATCATTTGTGTTTGTGTGTGTAAATCCGTGGCTTCTCTCGAGATTTATATTGGATATAAATTAGGGACATTTCCTGCTTTAAAAATAAGATGCATTATGTAGTTTACAAAAAAAATATACAAATATCTGGAAGAGGGATTAATTTTAAACTAGAGACATTAAAAAAGCAAAGGTAAGGTATACCTCCCAAAGCATCCCTCCCACATTGATCCATAATTTATTTTGGCTAAAGTA
>Ga0325410_1005109_pt1 | contig 14566 bp, 10 predicted proteins | sample PopdelMetagenome_16_FD_206182 | JGI IMG/M metagenome (GOLD analysis project Ga0325410, IMG submission 206182) | Populus deltoides microbial communities from Bellville, Georgia, United States - Xylem-PdIQD-R3 | ecosystem: Host-associated > Plants > Phyllosphere > Stem > Wood/Secondary xylem... | reverse complement strand
CAGCAAATAATTATTTTTCAAGCGTACAATAATTATCATGAATTCTAGAGAGATGAAAATCAACTTCTCTCGCAATCCAAGGGCTATCTGTGAAGATCGAAATGTTCATATGGCACTAGCTGTTTCGTTAGGTTTGTAGCTGCAAGGGAAAAAAATTACATGAATAAATAAAGGAAAGTTACCAGATTACTATACGGGGTAAATTCTTCATAGCTTATTTACTATTAAGTTAAATTGGGTTGAATTGAAGAGATGTGAGTAATATTGGGGTGCATTTGATAAAAATATTTTACAGGGAATGACTTGACATATATATTGACACAAATACAAGGACTAAATTGGGGTTCAAAACATTTTCATCAAAAAGGGGGAGGGAAAAAAGGGCCCTACCGGGTTCGAACCGGTGACCTCTTGATCTGCAGTCAAATGCTCTACCACTGAGCTAAGGACCCAACTTGTCTTTAATTGGATATACAATATATAATACTATATATTGACCAATTTAGCTTTTCATTAAAGAAGGACGCCATCTGTAACCATGGTTGCATGATGCAATGATTGTTTTGGTGGGTTTTGGAAAAAGTTTATTTTTTTGTGTTTTAAATTAAATATTTATTTGTTTTTAGATTATATTGGTACGATCTTATTAATAATAAATTTTAAAATATAAAAAAATATTTTAATATATTTTTAAATAAAAATAATTATTATTACAATATCAAATCCCGCTTCAATTTAACATAAATCATCTCTAATATTAACTTATTCAATTATCGTGGAGACTTTTAGACTTTTATTTTTCTGGATTCAATAGTTAGAGGTGATTTTTTGTGTTTTAATTGGAATCAAATTTTCTCATTACGTTATTTATATATTCACAGGAATTTCTTTTAATTTCAAATTTTGAAAACTGAGAAAAAAAAAAACATGTTTTCTTAATAATCAAATCAATTTTTACTCTTTTATAGTAAGTTTTTGGAAAAAAAATATTTATAAAAAAGAGTCGAAATATGTATACCATGGGTGATTGAATTTGAATCCGGACCCTTTCTAGCATCTCCTTATTCAATTATCCTAGAAAATGTTTTTTTTATATATATAATTTGAGATGTCCGGGCCAACTTACGCACACCACGATTAATTCTCAGATCCACTAAACATCCTGCAAGCCCAGTTAGCAAGTAAAACACTGTGGGGTAACAGGTATACACAAAGAAGATCGAACCCGGGTGTAGAGGAAGGGAACAAGTCCCTTCCCCCGCTAGGCCACAACCTCAAGTGCTAGGAAATGTTTTTTCTTAATTCAATAGTTAGTGGTATTTTTTAATTAGTTTGTGTATTAATCAAAATCAAATTCCTTTATTATATCAATTTGATGTTTTTAAAATATTTTAATAAAATTATTATTATTTCAAAATCCAATGTGAGAAATAAGAAAAATAATCAAATTAGTTTTAATGAATTGTTTTTTTTTTTTTTTGACCAACAAGTTCATCTTTACACTTTTCATTCCATAAAAATTCAATCTCTTTTCCTAATTTCTCGATAACATATTAACTATCAATTAAAAACTTAAGAACTTTTGCTATAATGGAAAAAACTGTAACAGCTTGAAAATAAGTTTTCTTCCTCCATAATAAAAATATATATAAAAAAAATATCAAACTATATATTATTCTCCATTCTAAATAATGATATACAATTGAAAATTCTAGGATTTTCTTTTATCATTACATTTATAATCTAAACATAAAAATTATAAAACTAACCATCTAATAGGTGGCTCAGTAGTAAGAGTTTAGGATCAAGAGGTTTACTCCTTATATGGTTTTAGGTTCGAGTCCTGAGGTTGCTAATATTGATGGTCACTGGAGGCTTACCTGATCGTTAACTTCAGGGTCCGTGAGGATTAGTCGAGGTACGCGAAAGCTGACCCGGACACCCCACTTGAATAAAAAAAAAATCAAAAAACTATTCTCTAAGGATTAAAAAGTTATTATACAAAATCATATACTTTATACAATGTCCATGAAAAGACGGCCTATTTCATGGCTCCTCGGTCCATATGCCCACAAATTATTCGAGAATTCGTTTGGATTGAAGACCCAGAATCCTGTTTCTGTAGATTCTTAACATAACAACCTCTCATGGTGCACTCAGCAATGCAGGAAGCTAGAGGATAGATGGAATCACAGTGATTAATGAATAATATCCAATTATGTATATGGATGAAAAAGACATGGAATTTAAACAACCTTTCCACAAATTAGTTCTTCTCTGAATGACAGGAAGAAGGAACGAAGAGTTTATCCAAAAAGAAAAGACAGAAAGAACAAATATTAAGAAGAACTTACATGGCCACCAAATGCTATTGGGATCCAAAGGCCTCGGAGCAATACCAAAAACTTCTATGCATGTTTCCTTATATTCAGTGAGATTAAAAGGAGATGCTTGAAACATTGTATCATTACCACCAGCCCCCATCCGTATTACAATCTCTGTGCGTGTCTGAAAGACATACTGGCCATATTCACGACAAGAAATTATCCTCCAAAATAAGACATTATTGTAACTTAAAAGCTAATGCATTTTAGAGAAGACATCGAAATTGAATGGCTAATAAACTTGAACATGGTGATGCAGAATCCATTTACATACGAGAACACTATGCTTTAAGAATACCTGCCATGGCCATGCTAGTTTCCCTTTTTTAAATTGATATACATCATGACATGAATGATTTCCAAAAATACTGGCATTGAGACCAGCAGCAGTTCTGACAAGAATACTGGTTCCTTCAGGGGCTCCATCAATGGCATTGCACATATTTTCGGAAAAAAAATCTGGAGGATTGTCGAATTAAGCTTAGATCATAAACATCAATTCTAGGTAGTCCTTAAGCTCTTGCGATGAGTTCAAAGGGCTTAATCATCGAAAGAGACCAGAAACAAAAACAATTTGTTATGCATGGGACATGTAAAGCTGGGAAATTGAAGTTTGAAAGGATAAAGAAGCTGTTATACTGAATTACTAGCAAGAACTGAAGATATTGCCAAGGGAAACAAGACCATTGGTTTCAGAGGCAATTCTATTAATTTCTGACCAAGAATTTCTTATAGTATTGTAACAACTCTCACTAGTTTCCTGCACCACCAGGGTAGCATTAAAGTACGTTCTTCAAGTGATCAGACCAAAAAAAAAAAATTAAACTCTAAGCAATTTCTTACCTGAAAATCTCTGGTCACCACAACATGGTATGCATCTGTGGAGCCGCCGATGCCAGAGCACCGATGGTAACACGAGGATATTTTAGACGAAACCACGAGGCAAGCACCAAAAAAATTATCAGGAAAAGGTTAGTAAGAATTCAAACATTGTTTTAATGTTAACCTTGAAGTTTGACTTACTCCCGCCATTAAGATTCTCCAACCACAATAACTGGGCAGTTTTCTGCCGACGGGTTCTTCTTGATATTTGTGATCAACTGTGCATAATCAGCCAAAGCTTGTTCCGAACTCAGATATCCCAGGGCACAAGCATTTTGGAATGCTTGATCTTCAGATCCAAATGAAAATGATTCTCCATAATAGCGATGTTGAAACGGGTAGGAGATTGTGTTACAAGGCAGCCGGCTAAAAGAGCCATGCTTCAAAAGCACCCAAAGTTAATATACACCAATCATCTGTTTAACAAAAATTTCCCAAATGAAGATTAAAATAAGAACTACTCAAATCAGAATTCGAATTCTAACCAAGGTCAAGGATAGAATTCCTCTTCTTTTTTTTTTTCTCTCTTCTTTTAAAACCTGCAGTAGAAGTAATATCGTGCAATGATTCATCCCAAAAAAAATAAAAAAAACAACGTCAGTCACACCTTATCAGGTTAGAGTTTTGAGAAAAATTAGTTGATTGATTTTTTTTTTTTTTTTTGTGATGGCTATCACACCAAAAAGATCTGCCTAAAATAAGAGAGAAAGAGAGTAAAACAGGCCTTTGCTAGTTCTATAAAAAGAGTAGTATTAAATATCAATAAAATATGAAAAAAAAATCAAACATATATTAGTAGAGTTAATAATAAATCTCACTCTTTAATTCATATGATCTAACAGTTTAAAAAAGGTTCTATATTTAAAAAAATATATATATTTAGCATAAATGGTATTATTTTCCCTGCCACCCCCACAGAATCTTTCATCAACAATTCACAGATTACAATAAAAGTAAAGCATAATTTGAGGATTTTCAAACATGGAGGAAAATTGCTGATAAAATTTTAAAGAACAAATGAATTTATCCGATTTCATTTTTGTGTGTGAGTTTAATAATAATAATAATAATAATAATAATATACTTGGAAAAGGAAGAAGCAAATCTCCACAAAACGGCCAAAAAATAATTTAACCTTTTCCGATATAATTGTGATCCGTATGATACATCTGTTGACAAACGAAGCTCAGCCAAAAATGAAAAATTGATGAACAGCCACAATATATGATAAATGAATGAACAAGAGAAAATAAAACAAGAAACAACCGCCTCGAAAAAGAAAGCTAAGACTCGCACAATATCATCAAAACACCCCATCCCCACCACCCACCCAGAGAAAAAAAAATGAGAAAAGGAGAAATCACTATCTCAACTAGCAGCAGTAGTACATAAGATACATCTCAGCCGAGGAACACCAGAAACGGTTTCCTCATCCTCTTCATTGCTATCGTATTCCGATATCCCAGAAGTGGCTCCACTCCTTTTTCTGCTACTAACAGTGTGCATAGAATCCATAAGACAAGACATGTGATAAGCATGACAGCAAAAGAATGCGACAACTGATACATCTCGTATAGAGAAGGGATCAAAACACATGCAACATCTTGTTTCTCCCCTGGTTTTTGACTTAACCTCCATGGTTCTTGCACTTGCTGTTCTCCCAGCTGCTTGTGAATCCCTACTGCCATCCCTTTTTGCTCGAGCATCTTCTTCTTCGTTGCTTAAGCAAATTGCCCTTCTCGCTTCTTTGTAGTATTTGACCAAGAGATTTACACAATCAGCCTGTGTGTCTCAAAACAGCATCAGAATGTTAACAACTAGCAAATATTGTCTCTATTTAGATGAAAAGAAGGGGCACATGAAGCATGATACCTTAAGAATATCATTGCACCCATGTCTCAGAGACGTTTCAGTTCTGTAATCGGTGATAATTTTGACTAGTCGATCCCTAAGCCTGAAACACCATTGTATAAAGATAAGAAATTACACAATGAACAATAACCAATTCAATTACATTTGCAACTTTTCTGCAACTCTGGGAAAATGTCATCTTGAAGCATAATCTAATTAGCATTTACAGAAAAAGTAGCATCTCCATACCAGGACAGACTATAAGGAAGCTAGGAAGTAGTATATTATTAAACATGATAGGCAAAAAGACAGCTTACTTATTGGTAGTCACTCAGAGCTTGGTGGTTAATGCTAAAAAAAAAAAACATTGCAGTCTAGAATGTATCTAGGCTACTTCATATGTAACACTGATTAAATTATAACAAATTTCGCATCCAAAAAAGGAGAATAGATAGTATTCTAATTTGATTAGGACTGTGGTTCCTTAAATTCTACTTGAGAGAACTGGCAATCTTGTGGTGGGCTGTTTCACATTGGATTTTATTAGGAAGGTCTATTGGAATCGGTTTTCACTAGGAGACACAGTAATAACATGTTTGCAGTTTAGTCATGTATCCCACATACTGTAAAATATGTTTTTGGTGACCAACTTCAGACAAAACAAAATCGGACTTCAATTATACCCCTTCTTATTTCTTCCTAACAAGGTTATTTGCAAACTAATCTCATGGATTCTAAGCCGTGGATAAATTACTTTCAAATACCTTGGATAATTAAATGTTGTCGTCGTGTTTTTCAAAACAACTAGATTGCAAAACCTTCATTTAAGAACAGGGGAGGATTAATAAGGAATTAAACAAAACAAGTTATCAGACATACTAACCGGGGTATTTCCAAGCCATTGGGCACCATATTTACAATGTATAAAGGATCAAGATTGCCAACAGTGTGCTCCAACAATACCCCCACCTGCCATGTTGCAGAAAAGAGAAGGAAACTCAATGAACATATGGATATGTTGAATCACAGGATGTTTGAAGAAGAACAGCAATCAGTAGAACGAGTCCAAAATGTACCATTTCAGGTTTGTGAAGACATTGCTTAATTAATTCTTCCCATAGCTCATCATCGTGCTGCATGGTTACAAATTCTACAGCCTGCACCCACAATAAAACTTTTCTTATTTCTGCCAATACTCCCAACATAAAAATAAATAAAAAATAAATCTGATGGTTTCAACCAAATATGATAAATACCTCTTCAATGTCCCCTAATTTATTTATGATGATAGCTAGCGCCTTTTTTGAGTTTCCCATTCTTCCGAGTATGAAGACTTGCTCTCTTAAAAGATCTCTTTTGACACAAATGTCATATGCCTGAGATGTAAGAGCTCAACCGATCAATTCATTAGTGAATTACTGAAGGAAGAGTTGACATACATTGACTTGAAACGTCATAATTGACCATTTATTGACTGTTCAAACCTTCTCAAGGGTGTAATGTTGGCTGCTCCGGAGAAAAGGTAGTAGCATTTTCAGATCATAATCTGCATAAAGCTCTACCTGTCTCAATGAAAATAAAGCTCACAGCAATCATTATATATTGAAGACTGCAGAGACATGCACACAGGCAAAAACCAGACATGAGCTATTGAGCAGCTTGCGACCAAAATAATTGTCAGCAAGGTGAACAGGATGGATCATTGGGGAGAAACCCCAGTTATGGTTCCTCTCAGCAGTTAAAAATGGATCTTATAGTAGAAAGAATAAAATATAACCTTTACTAAACTGAAGCTTCGAAACAAAAGGCATAAAAAGTGGCTCCTTTTAGATGAGTGACTTGATCATGATGGCAGGTAAATTCAAATTAGCAGACAAAACAGCTAAGACAGCAATGATATTGTGAAAATGGGTGTGTGCAGCTTACATGCATCCATGGCATCCAAAACACATTTTCTTGGCATGTTAGGATGTAAAAACCACTTTAATGAGAGTAAAAGTAAATCTATGTTCATGTCACTTCAATTTTGACACTCCAGGTCACAGTGTTATTATGTCCTTATCTACTACTAGCAAAGGAAACCAAAACCTTTACAGAAGGAACTGCCCATGAATTTAACAAATTGTAGATAGAAAAAGAAACAGAGAAAAAAAAATATATGTAGTCAGCCTTCTCCATACTTGCATATCATGAAAATCCTTTCCTGCATGTGGATTTGCTTCAAATAATGCATGAAGATATAAGTGTAGGAAATATCTTGAATCACACTTATTGCTGGCAGTCAACAGTTGCGAGACAACTTCAGGTGGAGAAATTAAGTCTTTGTTCTGGATCAAGAGAGGAACTGTGCGTTTGCAATCAAGCAACATCAGTTGGACAACCTGTAATTGAACAAGCACAAGCAACAGAATTAAGAGCGGGCCAATCATATGATGAAATGGAACTGCCTAAATAGTACAGAACCTTGAAGCAAAAAGAAAAACCATCTATATTTTGCAATAATATGCACAAAGCATGAAATTTCAGACTCCAAATATCAATACTGGGGATCCTTTGAGGTCAATTTACTTGCAATATATATTCTTGAGAGTGTCTAAATTTCAGCAGAACTACTGGAAAATAGCAAATATCAAAATGTTGTTTTCAAAGACCAAATTTAGGTTGAGACTTAACATTTCAAATGGAGATACAAATCTGATCTTAAGTAACAATGGCAAAAGAGAAAGAAAACCACAAAAAGGCAACTAACATACAACTATTTCACCTTATCCTGCAGTCATACCTTTTCACGTATGGTAACATGTAAGCTGTGCTTTTCAATGAAATCAAATATATCTGGCTTCATGAGCTGAAAGGTAAAAGCCAACAACGAAAACAAATAAGAAAGATATGTCAAATAAAATTAATACAGCAACTTGTTTCCTGAATCATTTTAAACAAACAGTGCTCTTCTTTGTGTGCAGATTCACTTGAACATGGTGTACCAGAAAATACTCACATCAGCAAAAAGTGAAAAGGCTTTCTCATATTGCCCATCAATTACATATAACTCTGCTAGTGCCTGTTATAGAAAGGAGTTCCGATTAGTGACGTGCCATCAAATTTCAGAAATCAAACAGCACACACCAGTGCTTTGACTAACCTCCTTGAGTGCATCCGTCATAGAAGAAGTATTTAGCTGAGGTTCTATAGCAGATATAACAGGCAATGCAGAATAAATCAAAGGTGGCCAAGATTTAACAGTTGACAAGAGATCTTTATGAAAAGATGGATTTGTTGCCAGAGCTACAAGAGCAACCTGTGAATCAAAAACAAACAAGATGCCTTGATCATGAGCCACTACAATAGAAAAGTTATGAAAGGAAAACTGCATGAAGACATTTTCATTCCACTAACCTCATAAGCAGTATCACGAAGTCTAGGGTTTTCTGTTGGCATGTAAGGGACCAACACAGGAAGCTGACGTAAATGAGCAAAATGGAAAACCCATCTGCAAAAGAAAGCATCTGGTCAGTATTAACAAGGAATGCAGAGAAGATATCAAAATAGTTGTTTTTCTTACCTTTCCCATGCTGGAGCAGACCCTCGCAGCAATTTGGAACACAAAGATGCAGCTTCAGCATATTTCCTTTCCACGATCAAATGATCAAGATATCTGGATCCCACCTATGGTTATAGCATAAAAAGTTAAGCCGTTACTTAATTTAAAATAACATGGATCTCAAAGGAGGACCACTTGAGCATACTTTTTCTTTTTTGCTAAAATGGAAAATGATCATTACATGTAACTGCAGCATGAAACTTCATAGCCATAAATTGAAATAACACATTGAGGAAAAGAATTGGATGGGTAAGACAGGAGAACAACAATGCTTAAGTCTTTAAATACTACATGCGCTACACAAACTGAAGAAACCATTATCCACAAGAACCATTTACAAATCAATTTTGAATGATCTTGAAAATCTTGAAAACCATGCACTTACATAAACTGAATGCTTTGGTGTAACATACAACATGTCACTATTGAAACTTACAAGCGTATGCAGCAGGAAAAAAAAAAAAAAAAAAAAAAAAAACCAGATCTATAACCATAAAGACAAATGAAACAAAACTCATTTGATCATTTGTACGCTGACAAGGGAGAAAAGGAGGGGGGGGGAGCGGTATTTTTAAAAAGAAACACCAAATTATATGCAGAAATTACTAATTCATAAAGGAATACTTAACGAGAAAGAAGCTGGAAAAAATTTAGCTTCTTTGCTGTAGCAAAAAGGTGTTCCTCGACAATCAAGTTCAGACAGAACATTGTCATTATTTAAGTATAACAGAAGTTCAATGTTGCAGTTGTTGTGCAAGACATGGCACACCTCTGCATCTTTTAAAGCTGTATACCAGATAAACAAACCAAAATACCTCATCAACGAGTTCACTCCTACCCTGGCCTGCTTCAACTGCTTCCAACGCTTTTTCATGCCAACCATGTTCTAGAAGCCACGCAATATGATCTTCAGCATCCCTAACAGAGATAAATACATTAATTTCTCTGGAAAACCAATGGAGAATACATAAACAAACGCATGCCCACTACATTAATTTCTCTGGAAAACCAATAGAGAATACATAAACAAGTGCATGCCCAGGCTGGTGAACAGGGGAGAGATGTAAAACTTTAATTGTTTTGATATATGCAAACTCAGATGCTTAATACATAATGTCCATGATAAGTTCGTGCTTTTGAAGTTCTCATGTCATAAGGTGTCAACTTGGAGGGGTGACTGAGTTTGCAGTGTTAAATGAACGAAGTAGGCACTTAAAACAGTGTTGATACATTAGAGAAGAGAATTATTCTTCAAGCAGCCCTTTTTAAAAAAAAAAATGTTTCAAGCTTCAAACTAGAAGGTGTTCTAAAATTAATTCAGAACACCATCCGAACCACCAATATCGGGGAGTTCATAATGCAAGCAAAGAAACAAGCGACTCTATTTAAAAGCTAAAATACAAGTAAGAATCAATAATAACCTAGGCTTTGCAATCACCACATCCTTTGGGGAAACGATATAGTATAATGGTTCATCACCAGCAGCCCATTGACCACCAGCATAGCTGCTACCTGTATTCACATGGAAAAAGTATCAAGCTATTTAAATGTAGTTCTCAAGTCCAAAAGACTATGAATTTCAAATAATCCAACATGTTAACCTGAGAAAGGAGCATGAGCAAGGGAATAGTCTTTCGCCTTGTAATGCTCAAAACCATGTACAGGTAGGGCATCTGTTGCAAGTTCATCATTATTCCATGTAACTACTCGTACTTCTGGTCTCTGTGCATTGCCCTGATTAAAATAGATAACTCAGCAACTACAGTATCTATTTATTTCCACTGAAGAGACTTGCAAGCGTGTTTTCATCTTTTAAAAATAAAATATTGGCAGAAAGCAGCTCGATCACACTGAGAAGAACCATGTTTTAACCAACATCCAATCATAAGCATGCTGAAAACATAAATGAAATGTAACGAAAATGGAGGCACAGAAAAGCAAAGGTTAGGAGCAGAGGAGAACAAGATCAATTCAACAAAAAAAAAAACTTGTTCAAGTGATAAAATATCTGTGGAAAACACAATAAGTCTCTTCCTGAAAACAAATAATTTTCAGAAGAAAAAAGGAAGGATCCAAAAAGAGCATAACCCTTGAGCCCATGGAAGAAAAGAATTCTATGACATAAAAAAGGGCTATTGCTAGCATTTTCAACAAATAGAATACTAACTTTGAATTTACTCCTCTAATAAATGTTTTTCCTGTTATCATGGCACTGAACAGGTGAACACCTAATTTCATAATAAATAGATATAAAAATTCATTTTCAATTCAAATCAGACTAACTTCAAAAGTAGCAAGAGGCAGGTCAAAAGTTTATATTTCAACAAAGTCCGGATAGTATGAAAGAGAAGATACCAGTCTTGATGAAATGGTGCTACTGAATTCCTTCTCTCCATCTTCTTCCACAGGAATATAAGCTAGAACAACCAAAGAATCACCAAATGGAGCAATTCCTGAAATATAATAGCTGGTTTGAAAAGAAGCCACAATATCCACCTGGTTCATACTAGACACCGGAACATCCCTATATGTTCCATTAGCTCCATTTTGCTGATTTGCTCTTATCGATGCTATTTTTACGGACATTCCCCACCCAATAACCAAGAGAGTATCATCCTGAACGTGATGGAATGTTACAAAGCCATAGATTTCAAAGACAGCAACATTCAAAAATCTAATAACAATGACAAAAATGACAGTTGAAGCTATTCAATCAAATGATGGGATCAACTCTTTAACTAACCTGCCAAACTAAATGCGGGAGCAAAAGCTCCGGACGTGGACTCCCTCGCGGTCTTTCAATAAAAGTTATTCTTCGATCATTAGCAGCATCATAAACTTTCACACCCGCATCATTAGCCCACGCAATGAGACTCGTTCTCCACTTCACAGCATGTATCGGGCCTTCCCCAGAGTGCAAAACCTAATCAAACAAAATAATTCACAGCATTCAATAACAAAATCGGGGAACTCAAGCACCTATACCATACCCATACTAGTACATACCTGGTCACGGTAACCTAGCCATTTCTTGGAGTTAAAATACAATTGACCAGCTAAACCACCAGCAACAAATCTTTTAGACATTTTTCTAGAATATTCAGGGTCTAAAGCAATTGCCTTCATCGGCCGATGATATTCAAACTTCAAAACTTTCTCGTCGGTGAAAAGACTATTAATTACAACAGTGCCATCGTCTGAACAACTTCCTATATATTCTCCTTCTATATCAAAGCTAAGATCATTAACCGCCGCTGTATGTGCCGCAAATTCCTTAACCTGAAACGCAAAAATTTGAGAATTAATGAATAATCGAGAGAGAGCGAGGGAGAGAGGGCGGGAGTGAGGTCTAACCTGGTTGCCGAGGAAATCGAGGATGTGAACGGTGCCGTCTAGAGTGCCGAGAGCAATCATGCGTTCGGCAACAGCAATACACGACGCCGCATCATTGGATAAAAGAGAAGGTATGCTACCTCCCATTCTTTGGTACTTGAGTCTTGGTTCCTCCTCCTCCTCCTCCTCCTCTTCTTCTTCTTCTTCATCATCATCTTCCTCTTCTTCTTCACCGTCTTCTTCTTCTCGCTCGTCGTCGCCATCGACGCCATTCTCCGACGTAATTGGAGTCATTTGGAGGATTTTAGGGCTGGTGTTGAAGAGAAAAGAAAGGAAAGAAGCAATGATTGAGATAGAGATCTGTGTGTTTGGGTTGTGTCGAAGATGGTGGCGCTGTTTATCTTTTTGGTTATAACAGTTGGAGTTTGAGAGGTGAATTTAGCATAGTCACTAAACTCTTGAAACACAGATAATTAGTCCCTTTATTTTAACAAGTAATTAATATATCCCTTGATTAATTAATCTTTATTTGGAAAATAATTTTCTATAAAATGATATGTAGATGGAAGTTATCAAGTATTTAATATCTAATCTTTTTCAAATATTAAATAAAAATACAAAAAAAATTAAATTAAAAATCAATATAAGATTATATTAGATATTACGAGGAATAATAATTATAATTATATGATAAATATATTTTGGTTTTGAGTTCTTTAAATATAAATTTTGTTTTTTTTTATTTAGATATAAAATGCTAAAAAATTACTAAAAGGTATTTTTTTAATTAGTTTATTAATTCAGTCCTCGTAAAATGTTGGAGCATGATGATTGTTATAGTTCCATTATAAGTGATTTTATATTGACTATTTTTTGCAAAACTGGTTAAATATGAGAAATTATTTTTTGAAAACATATGACTCTTTGTACCTATGGTGCTGGTGTGTTTATTTAGTCTTAGTTTTTGTGTTTGTAATATAAAAAACACAGTTAAATATTTAGTAATACACTAAATTGCGTTTTATATTGTAAGGCCTATAAAAAGATTGAGTTTGAAACGCAGTTTTTGTGAAGCAGTTTTTACATGTTTTTTTAACTGAGTTTCGTAAAACCCTGTTTGTTTTTGCGTTTCAAAAGCACTTTTTCAAAATTTGAAAATTTTTTATTTTTTCTTTATTTCAAATTATATATTTTTTTTATTTTTAGATCATTTTGATGTGCTGATTTAAAAAATAAAAAAAATTATTTTGATGCATTTCCAAGTAAAAAGCATTTTTGAAAAACAACCACAACCAAATATTTTATGTATATTTTTTTGCAGCACATAAACCTCAACCATAATTTTTATCAAATACATCTCTAAATCCAACTAATCACACCTAACCATATTTTTTAAAAACTTATTTTAAACCACAAAAATTACCCAAAAAAACAAATGCATGTAAACTTGCTTTGGAAATTCAGAGTTTGGCACCGTTTTTCTTTCCTGCATCCTAGCTTGAAGTCAAACATAGTCAAATGACTGATCAATTACTTTTAAAACTAGAAGGACTAAATTGTTAGTTTAATAAAACTAAAAAGACTAGGTTATAATTTACTCTAGTTTGATTATTAATTGACAAGGCAACAAAAAAGTGATGACGACTTATGGATGCCACCTGTCTATTGTTTTACTTTTTTTATCAACTCAGCTCGGACTACGGTCATTCCTGTTTGGAATAAAAATATTCCTTCTATACGGGGATTTCTTTTATTATTATTATTATTATTAATATAAATATCTGACTACCTTATATATATTTTAATTAATCCCACGAACTCTAAAATTAAATAATATATAAATTTCTTATAATTATCATATTAACATTTATAAAACTCGAACCTGAAACTACATAAAAACAAATCCTTTAATCTTAAGCAGTTCATGGTTTATTTGAGGTTTTCCTTTAATTTACTTGGATGTGCAGAGTTAATTGAAGTTATATGAATTTTATAAATTGGTTTAATTTATTTTTTTTAGTTTTGACTATACGGAATTCATAAGTATGTTTTGTTTTTGGTTTTTTTAACTTTTTATCTATAAAAATTTCTAATATGTTTTGATTTATAAATATATTTAATTAAAAATAAATTTTAATAATTTATACTACATCTTTTTCTTAAAAAAAAAACTGGATTTGATTTATTTTTACCTGGTATACTTCCAAGTTAAAATATTTTTAACCTGTTTTTATTATAAGTTATTTCTAAATAAAAAAACTCTTAAATTAAAACTTAAAGTCAAGAGTTACTTTTTTATAAATCATGTCAAACTGATTCTAATTAAATTGGTCTTTGTTTAATACGCTTTTAGAATAAATTATTTTTTATTAACCCTCGGTTAATGGCTTGATTTATTGTCATATGATGGGTATTTTTCCAACATGTCCTTATATTCCTAATTGAGTTATTTTAATATTGTATATAAATTAAGTTTTCAGGGTTGGAAGTACAGTTTAGGTTGACTTTTAAAAAA
>Ga0325410_1005102_pt1 | contig 14576 bp, 10 predicted proteins | sample PopdelMetagenome_16_FD_206182 | JGI IMG/M metagenome (GOLD analysis project Ga0325410, IMG submission 206182) | Populus deltoides microbial communities from Bellville, Georgia, United States - Xylem-PdIQD-R3 | ecosystem: Host-associated > Plants > Phyllosphere > Stem > Wood/Secondary xylem... | reverse complement strand
AGTTTCATGATAGATAATTTTTGCGGAAACAGAGATATAAAATTTTTACATATAAGTTGGTACGAGGATTTCCTAGAATCAACCGAGATGAAAAACAAAAAAAATATATATTAAAATCATATGTTACCCCTCTTAAAAAAGGGGACCGAACTGTTAGCTAGAGGAATGTATGGTTCTGTGACTGTGACACAGAAACACTACGTATTAATAGCTCCAAATTTTTGATCCGTAAACTTCTCATTAGAATCTGCTCTTGGATTTATTCTTCCTTTGCAACAGAAAAACAAGATTGAAAGAACTGTTTCATTAGTTTTTGTTTAGAGAGGCAACAAAAGTTTGGTTTTACAATGAGAGGGTACTATACATTCTTTGAGAGAGCTCTTCGAGCTTTTAATGATCACTCTACAGTGTCTAAGCTTCTTGTCATCTCCTCTGTCAGGTTATCATCTGGGCTACCTTTTCTTAACTTTTTTTCCTATCTGTTTTTGTTTTGTTCTCTTTGATCTAAGAGATGTGTTTCTGAAGAGTTTTTGACCATAGTATGTGGTTGTTTAACAAGGTATATCTATGGCTGGAAAAGTAAAGGAAAGAAAAGAAAAAGGAGCAGAACATTGCATAATTAACATAAAAGAAGTAAGCTAGGAAAAAAGATGGAATTTATGGATGAATTAAGCTATAGAGTATGTTACAGATTGAATATGGTTTTTCTTCTCCTTTTTCTTGCACATGCTTCATGGTCTTTTTAACAATAATTTGGAGACTTTGCATATATAATGACTCTTTGTTCATGTGTTCTTCAATTTGACTTGCTAGCGGTGGAGGTCTACTGGCATTTTCTGATGCCAATGCATTCCAAAGTTATGCTGAAGGAGATGGCAAGAAAAAGAAGGTGGTGGTACTTGGAACTGGCTGGGCTGGCGTCAGTTTCTTGAAAAACTTGAAGAGTTCTTCATATGATGTTCATATAGTTTCACCGCGTAACTATTTTGCGTTTACTCCATTATTACCAAGTGTTACAAATGGAACAGTCGAAGGACGCAGCATTGTTGAACCAATTCGCAATATTGCAAGGAAGGTATGAAAATGTAAATCATAGAGTAGTGTACTTGCTGTTGCATTGGAATCTTGTGCACATACTTCATTCAGAATTACATGAATTAAAGTGAAATATTATGTTGAAGGCTTCTTTTAATGTCTAGAATTCGCAGCATGAAAGAATCGAAGAGGAGAAATTATAAGAATTGTGATGATCCTATTAACATGGATTAAATGCTGCTTTGGAGCTGCACCCACGTGTTGGAAAATGGAAAACAACATATACATAACGTTATTTCTGTATCTTGCAGAAACCATTTGGAGTTGGATTCAAGGAGGCTGAATGTTATAAGATTGATCCAGTACAGAAGAAAATTTATTGCAGAAGTACTGATCAAGGCAAAACTTTAGGAGGGAATGAAGAATTCACAATGGATTATGATGTCTTGATTGTGGCCATGGGAGCTAAATCAAATACTTTCAACACCCCTGGTGTTGAGGAACATGCTCACTTCTTGAAGGTAAATTGAATATCATGATGAGTTTATATGACTTGGTAGCTATGCGTAGAATTTTTCACCTTCTGAGCGTTATGTTAAAACAATTAGATTATTAAAATTATTTTGTCCTAACCTAAACTTGTCGAGTTCATCATGCAGGAAATTGAAGATGCTCAGAACATCCGTAGGTCAATAATTGATTGTTATGAACGTGCAAGCCTTCCGAGTATAAGCGAAGAAGAGAGGAAGCGCATTATGCATTTTGTAGTTGTCGGTGGGGGCCCATCTGGTGTGGAATATGCTGCAGAACTTCATGACTTTGCACATGATGATTTAGCTAAACTATATCCTTCAATCAAAGATTACCTGAGAATTACACTTCTTGAGGCAGGCGATCACATTTTGAACATGTAAGGCAGATCACTTCAGAAAGAAATTAGTCTGGTGGGGTCTAAGGCATGATTATGGTTATATTTTCTGCGTTTGTCAATGACAATCACTGTCAGTTGGTAATAGCTCTTGCTGTGTTTATACCTGTTTAATGGTCCTTGAATACACATTTTGAACATGCAAGGCAGATCACTTCAGTAAGAAATTAGTCTGGCGGGGTCTAAAGCATGATTGTGGTTATGTTTTCTGCGTTTGTCAAAGACAATCACAGTCAGTTGGTAATACCTCTTGCTTTGTTTATACCTGTTTGATGGTCCTTGAATATGGAAGATGGATACACCATTTTCTGCAGGAATCTGGTCTTGGCCTTTCGTTGTAGGTTTCAATCCAACTCCATTTTGTTGAAAGTATTTGGAATAATTACGTGCAGCATTTTTATACACTATATCATAATTAATGAAATCTAGACACACAGACGACCCGAATTGATTAGTTTGGTACTCTAAATGCGGATAAAGAGGTGTTGTACATCTCTGAATATATCATATCCAAGAAAAGAAGGTTCAACTGTCAAATGGTGATTTTTGAAATTAAGAATCAATTAACATCTGAGCCTTGCTTGCTTGTTTCTTACAGGTTTGACAGCAGAATTACTAAATTTGCTACTGAGAAGTTCGAAAGAGATGGAATTGATGTAAAGACAGGTTCAATGGTCATAAAAGTTTCTGACAAGCATATCTCTACTAAAGAGATAAAAACTGGCCAGACTGTTTCAATACCTTATGGAATGGTTCTCTGGTCAACCGGCATTGCAACTCGTCCTGTCATTATGGATTTTATGAAGCAAATTGGTCAGGTCTGTTTCCTCACAACCATTTACATCTCCATATTTCCCTACACTTCACAGCAATGTGTGATAGGATATTCCATTAGGATTAAATTTCTTTGATCTCAGGGTAACAGGCGTGTTTTAGCTACTGATGAGTGGCTGAGGGTTGAAGGGTGTGATGGTGTGTATGCTCTTGGTGACTGTGCCACGATAAATCAACGGAAAGTCATGGTAAATGAATTTAGACATATAACATCTCTTTGCTATAGGATACGAGGCCTTTCAACTTTTATATGTTCTAACCAGCACTTAGCTCTTTCTATCGACAATTTTCATAATATTCTCATTGTTCTAACAGTAAGTGTATCCTTAGGCCAGCTTCGGCGTATCTCGTTAGAAGGTGCCCTGTCAGTATGCTATTGTAGGTTATCTGCCGACTAGCTCAATAAATTTCATTTTTCTCTCCTGTTCACTATCAGGAAGATATAGCAGTAATATTCAGCAAGGCAGACAAGAATAACTCTGGAACCTTAGATCTCAAAGATTTTAAAGATGTTGTTGACCACATCAGCGAAAGGTATCCTCAAGTGCAGATTTATATGGAAAAGAAAAAATTAAAAACCTTTGATGCTTTACTAAAAAGTGCTCAAGGGAATGACAACAAACTGATAGATATTGAAACATTCAAGAATGCTCTACATGAAGTAGATTCTCAAATGAAAAATCTTCCTGCAACAGCTCAAGTAATTTCAATTTTTTCCCCTTCTTTCGTTCCTTCTTTCAACCAGCTAACAATGCTCTTTTGAGTTACTGTTTTTTTCTTTTTTGAAATCTTAAGGTTGCAGCACAGCAAGGTGAATACCTTGCAAGCTGTTTTAATCGTATGGAGCAATGTGAAAAGTATCCTGAAGGTCCTATGAGATTTAGGGGAACAGGCTGCCATCGGTTTCGTCCATTTAGGTACAAAATAGACGTTGTTCCTTTCTCTATTTTCCATGAAATATACAGGGCAATTTAAAAGGCAGTCCATCTCAAAAAGAAAAATTTAAGTAATAAGTAATGCCCTTCATGAATCAGTTCTTCCTGCCAATGCCTTTTTTGTATACGCTTTAATATCCAGATGAACATGTGCAAAAGTCTTGTTTACTTGAGACTAATTTAAGGTTTCATAACAAGGACACTGTCTTCTCTGTCAAAGACACCATTTGTTTATGTTTGTTGATATTGTAATGAAGAGTTTTAGAGAGAATGCCGATACATCTGTCGATTATCCAATGCAAGGTATAAGCATTTTGGACAATTTGCTCCATTGGGAGGAGAGCAAACTGCAGCTCAACTTCCAGGAGATTGGATTTCCGTTGGCTATAGTACTCAGTGGCTCTGGTACGCGGTGTATACAAGGTAATACTCTTATTCAGGTTCAGAAATACCTGCTCTAATGTTAACATACTGCCATCATCTGAATTTTTTTTTTTTTACTTACAGTAAGCTAGTCAGCTGGCGCACGAGAGTGTTAGTGGTATCTGACTGGCTTAGAAGGTCAATATTCGGAAGAGATTCAAGTCGAATCTGAGAGTTCTGGAGCATGAACCTTGCAAAACAAGTACTGATGCTCAGGCAATTCTTAGCAGATTTTATTCCACCTTCAGCTCAAAACCTCACATAATTATCTTTGTTTGTCCGTGTTTTTCCTGACTGTTTCATTAAAAAATAAGTTCTTAGCAGAAAAACTTTTGCTGGAAAAAACTTTTGGGTACAATACTTGCCCTTAGTTTCGGATTGTTTAGGAATATTGGCGAATCCTAATTCCATTTTAACCAAGTCATTCTTATGAATTTCTTATCAATTCATGCTGTTCCGTTCTGATGGTTGCATCAAAGTATTGTTGTTTTCTTCAAAATGTGAGCTTGTAACTTTTTGTAAAGCCTTTTCGTAATACTGATTATGGTAGAACCAATATCCTAGGTATTGGAAGAAACAAGGCTAAATAAAGTAGAGAACTGAAACAAAATTGGAACAAAATCTGTTGTCTAATTGTCATATGACATGAATAGTTGTAGAAAATACTGTCCTGAGCTGTCTCAGATTTTGCTGGAGTCCCTTCCAAATATAAACTTTCTCGACCAGTCAGATATCACCAACATTCTTGTACGCCAGCTAACTAGCTTGCTGTAAGTAGAGGAGGAGAACTGTCAAGTGATGAAAATATTCTGATATAAATCAAATATATGTGAATATGAGGGAATCATTACCTTGCATAAACTGAGTACCAGAGCCACTGAGCGCTATGTCCGATCGAAACCCAATCTCCTGGAAGTTGAGCTGCAGTCTGCTCTCCACCCAATGGAGCAAATTGTCCAAAGTGCCTGTACCTGAAATTTCATAACTAAAGCTTCAGTATTCTATATTGCGTTTTCAATCGTTTAGCAACTCCATCATTTATAAAAAAAAAATTCCTTTACTTTCCTAGATCTCCTCTATACAATAGATAAATTCCATACAATAAAGTAATTCATAGCATATGAAGAATGAAAAGAAAGAAAAATGGTGGGAGAATATACTGTACCTGAAGGGATGAAACTGGTGTCGGCCTGAAGCCCTGAACCTCAGAGGACCCTCAGGATTCTTTTCACAAAGCTCCTTTCTGTTGAAACATTTTGCAAGGTATTCTCCTTGTTGTGCAGCCACCTATAAAATAAAAAGAAAATGAAGATCGATAATGTAAATGAATACTATAGATGGTTGAATAATGTCAACAGAAAAGTGAAAACTAAAATATGTTTTACCTGAGCAGTTGGTGGGAGACTTTTCATTTGAGAATCAACTTCGGATAGAGCCTTCTTAAATATTTCGATATCTATTTGTTTCTTGTCATCTCCTTGAGCATTCTTCAGTAAAGCATCAAAGCTTTTCAGTTTGTTCTTTTGCAAGTAAAGCTCAACTTGAGGGTATCTCTCACAGATGTGGCCAACAACTTCTTTGAAGTCTTTAAGATCTAGAGTACCAGTGTTGGTCTTGTCTGCCTTCCTGAATATTGCTGCTATATCTTCCTGTTAAATCATAGGGCATTATTGTATCAAGTCAGCTGAAAACTTCATCAGAAAACACTATGCAATGTGTATAATACAGAGATTTTGAATATGTTTACTTTCACATACCATGACTTTGCGTTGATTTATAGTCGCACAGTCACCTAGAGCATATACATCTTCGCAGCCTTCAACCCTCAGCCATTCATCGGTTGCCAGAACACGCCTTTTGGCCTGTCCCCAAATAACAATCCTCAGTGGTTAGTTTAGTTGAAAAGTCTTTCACGAGTAAAATTTCAGAAATGAGGGTGAAATAGTAGGATGCTCATGGTTGCGGAACCACAGACCTGATCAATGTGGTTCATGAAATCCCTGACAACAGGACGAGTAGCAATGCCGGTTGACCAGAGGACCACTCCGTATGGTACAGAAATAATTTCACCGGTTTTTCTCTCCTTAGTAGAAATATCCTTATCAGACACTTTTACAACCATTGATCCTGTCTTTACATCAATGCCATCTCTTTGGAATTTCTCGGTAGCAAATGTAGTAATTCGTTTGTCAAACCTGCAAGAATCAATCAATTAAAAACTTGTCATTACCAGTCATAATCACACTTCAGAACTCAACAAATTAAGAGAGAACTGATCTGACTTACATGTTCAAAATGTGATCACCAGCCTCAAGAAGGGTTATTTTCAGGTAGTCTTTAGCTGAGGGATATAGCTTTGCCATATCATCAAATGCCAAGTCGTGTAGCTCTGCAGCATACTCCACACCTGTTGGACCCCCTCCAACAACTACAAAATGCATCGCCCGCTTCTTCTCTTCTTCGCTTACACTCGGAAGGCTTGCACGCTCGTAACAGTCAATTATTGACTTACGAAGCCTCTGCGCGTCTCCAACTTCCTGCAGGGTGAGGAGATCAAGTCATGGCTTTAGTATTTCCTTCCCAGGCTATTCGATAGAGTATTCAAGAATTCCGGGATTTTGCTAGAGCTGACACCGCTAATTTCAAACTTTCTTTAAATGGTGTTAAGCAGCAAATCAAATTCATAATTCAGAACATACCTTCAGGAAATGAGCATGCTCCTCGACACCGGGGGTGTTGAAAGTATTTACACGAGCTCCCATGGCCAATATCAAGACATCATAATCAACTGTGAATTCTTCAATTCCATCCAAAGTTGAGGATTGGTTAGAACGACAATAAACTTTCTTATTTACTGGATCAATCTTATAACATTCAGCTTCTTTGAACTCAACATTGTAAGGTTTCTGAAATATTACGAAAAAAATAAGAAACATAACTCAGCAACACTAATTCAAAAAACCAACATAACACTTTGTACATTTAACAGTCATTATTGCGTCCAACCTTTTTCACAATATTGCGAATTGGCTCTACTATGCTGCGAGCTTCCACCGTTCCATTAGTTACACTCGGTAACAAAGGAGTGAACGCGAAGAAGTTATTCGGAGAAACGACTTGAACATCATAGGAAGAGCTCTTCAGGTTTTTCAAAAAACTTGTGCCTGCCCAACCAGTTCCAAGAACTACCACCTTCTTTTTCTTGCCTTCATTCTGAGATGAGTCTGTGATCAATCCTTGGAATGGACTAGCATCAGAAAACGTTAACAGACCTCCACCACTGCAATAATTCGAGAATCAAGGTATATAAGTTGAAAACAACAGCAACGAATAACATTATTACTAAGTTCTCACATGGAATACTGCATATGGCATATTACATGCATCATCACAACAAAAAGTTTTTAGATAAACAAAAATATGCGTACATTTCTTGATGCACCAACAAAAGTTTTGGATCTGCAGTCACTAGTTAGGATAAACATGTTAATTTTCAACATAGTGAATTTTTTAACTGTATTTAAGGTAGCCTGAGACAGAAGAGACACGAAGATAGTCTGAAGGGTCCAACCACACATCTCTATCACTTATCTCGCTGGACATTAACCAAACGCAACCATAGGGGTGCCTGACAGCTTTTATGATGGAAACGCACTTTTTAGAAACTTTTTAAAGAAAGAAAAACCGTGTTGCCTGTACAAATTAGTCAAAAGCTTCAGGAACATATAAATCTAAAAAAAAAGAAAAAGAAAAAAACAGTAACTCAAACAATTATAAACCCAAATAAATAAAAAAATATGTTATGATTTGTAACCTGACGGTGGAGACAATAAGCAGCTTAAAGAAAGTAGGGTGCTCTTGAAAAGTTCTAAAGGCTCTCTGGAAGAATGCAGACCCTCTCATTGTAAAACCCCACTCTCTCTTTCTCCCTTGAAAAATAGAAGCAAACCCTAAGGCAGAAGCTAGAGAAGTTTATATAGGGAGTACATTGTGGAATAAAATTGGAAACATGAATTTTAAACCGTGAGAGAATGAAACTTGACATGCAAGGCAGCGTTAAATAGAGTAACTGCAATTGAGACAGGTCTCTATTTCCTGAGAAGTTGCAAATCTCTAACTTTATGCGTTGAACCTGCATTAACTCCTACCATTACATATTTCTGGAGCTTTTCCTTTTTATCTTTTAATTTATAACTTGTCAAAGGCATAGCTGTAAAACCTCGTCCGGAAAAAGCCAAGATCATGGGTCAACTCCAGGGTTTTTTTAAATTAAAATGATGTTATTTAAAAAAAAAATCAATAAATTGAGGGTGGATTTTGATCTAGTCAACGAATTAACTTAACTCAATTTTTTTTTTTTACTCGAATCGATCTGGATTTTAAATTAAACAGATGAACAACTCGTCTAGCCCGTACAGATTTTACATTTACGTGTAAAAGGACTCAAAATAGGAAAGGATAACATTTGTGAAATATAAAGATCTTTTTCCCATCAAAGAAAAGATCGCTTTCCAAAAGAAAAAAAGAAAACATTAATGCAGAAGAGAATCTCCTTGTTAACATAACAGTTTTTCTCTTAATTTAAAACACATGATTAATTGCTTTAATGCATGATCATGCATGGTTACCAGCTGTCTAATTGAGTTTTCCCAAGCCACCTTTCATATACAGAAATTAAGAGGTTTTTTACGATTATAGCTAAAATATTTTTTATTTTAAAATAGAAAATAATATTTTTTTATTTTTAAAATATTATAAAATACTGTTTGAGCCGCGTCGCTAAACTGTGCCTGCATCCCTTCACCATGGAGTCAAGCAAGCCATCCACACGCAGACCAATGCAAAATCCAAGTGTGGGGAGAAAACGCAGTGTATTGTGCGGCTTGTCCAGCCTCCTGTCCATGCTGTATTATCTCAAAATTTTGCATGACAGGAACTGTACACCTAACCTAAGCGAGTAATTGATCATTCATGCTTATGAACAATTTTTGTTAATAAATTGAGCTTGAGGCAATGCATAGGACGGATAGAAACTAAGGTATTTTTATGGGATAAAAAAATTAATATATTAATTATTTATATAAAGGTATAATTCGACATAATAAAAAGAATACAAAGTTCAGTAGAAAAAATAATTAGAATTCAAAATTAAATAAAAAATTATTAAAAAAAGTAAAAACACCATCTTATTATTTAATTTGAATTCATTCCTGACCTTGTTGGTTATAACTAGTCGATCCATTAATAGAATATAGCTTGTAAAACAATTTAGTAAGATTTCAACTCGATTTAATAATTAAATTTAAAATTATGATTGTTTTTATCAGACTGTATATATAACATGTCTGAACTTCTTTGCAGACTTTACCTTGTTTATCTAATCCGTAAACATATTCCACTAGACATTAGACTTCAACAAGTTATATTTTGCTAATACTTTCACTAATCTCTCTTATAATCAAAATTACCAGATTTGTTCAATCAGACTTCTCTTGCAGAAAAATGTGGTAAGATCAATCCAAAAAAGCTATAACTAAATCGTTCCGAGGTTCTTTCGAGCAATTTCTAATGTTCAGCAATAAAAGGAATTGGATTTTTCAACTCTGCAACATTGGCTTTAAAAAATGCTGAATCTAGAGGAATTGAAACCATCTTACTAATCAGAATCTAGCAATTGCTTGCACTCAATAGTTTCATTTAGTATCTCCAGGAGAGGAATTTCAACTATTCCTTTTTTTCTCTCCAGAAAGGCTATATGCACTATAACTTTCCAGCTCATAAAAAGCTACCTTCTTTCTTGACCCTGGAAAGGTAACATGAAATGCAATCAATAGTTGTTGAATATCCCAAAATTTAAAGATTTACAATGAAAAATTTAAGATGTTAGATGATTTTATACGAAATATAATTTATATTATTTTTTAAAATTATTCTAGTCATGATATTATATCAAATAATTATCTCAACCTGAAATCAACGCAGAATACTTAAAACTTGTCATGTGAGGTCAAAAAATGGTTGAAATTATTCCCTGGTAAGCAATAATGGAGCTGGTCTTTCTACAAACTCCCCATATCCTAATATATATAAGACGATAGATCAAACAACTAAGCCATTGAGAAGGAATGAAAGATACGATATCACATTTTCATGGATGAAGATGGAATCATTACAGAAAGCAATAGACAAAACTTATCATATTATTGCATATATTCAGTAGGCCAATGAAACTACACTACAAACTTACGAGGTCCCAACCCATTTAGACCAAACCAAAAACAACCTTACTACTCCATAACAAGAGTTATGGCTTATCAACAACAAAGCTGAAAAATAACTTAACCAATTCAAGTGTGGACAACAAAGAAGAAGAAAAACTTCCCTTTAGTCCTAATTTACTCGTTCACACCATCCTCCTCTTCTGCAAAACTAAGAGCCTGGCAAACAGAGTCCCCTGCTGCAGTCTCCTCGACGGGGAAAAAGTATAATTTCCTCCCAACCAAATCAGCCACTCTTTTTGCCGGCCCTGAGTCCCTTGGAGTCTCAGCAACACTTCTGACAGTCTTAATATTCGGCAACATATCGGTCACTACAGAAACTGCCTGCGGAGATTCCTCCTCAGCATCATCCTTGTATACCACTACTTCACTTGGAATCTCCCACTTCTTCTTCACTCTACCACACTCCGTTCTCTGACTCACCCCATTACCACGCGAAGCCCGCCTCTTATTAACATCTTCCTTCTCATTATCCGGCAAAGACCTCTTCCGAGCCTCGCTAGCAGTTAGATTCCCATTAGAGTGATTTGTTCCAATCTGATTATACCTACTAGCCACCACCCGTCCGGGCTTCAAGGGTTTCTTATTAGGCACAGATCTTTCCCCGTCTTTGAATAGATTCTTTGGCTGAATTGAAGCAATAACCCCATCTTCTTTCTTCACTGACCTTCTAGACCCCACAGTAGTAACAGCCTGTTTAGGAACTTGGATTTTGGACACATTTTTTCGTGATCTCGGACTAACACTCAAACTTTTTCCCCTCTCTTTAGTTGCCTTCAACTCATCAATCTCTTCAAGCTTCCAAAAACACGATTTCCGCCGATTCTGCGTCGAAACAGGAGTTTTCATCTCTTGTTTTCCAAACAATAACCTTGATTTGGATCCAGAGAAAATCTCACTTGGCCCTAAACTGACCCCTCTTCTATTAATCTTCGATTTAGCACTTGAAACCAATGGCTCCTCAATCTTGACACTCTGTTTCTGCTCCATAAATTTTGCAGCCACAACCCTCCCTCTCTTTTCAACAGTCTTTGATAAATTCCTCTCTGCCTTTTCAAGCCTAAGCACTTCAAGTCTTGAAGATAAACGCTTAATCTCCTTCTCGATCTCTTCAATCTCTATATCAATCTTTTTCTCATCATGATTCTTGATCTCCTCATTTTTCTCCACCATCTTCGACAGCCCAACCTTCATTGAATTACTCCCTTGTGAGTTAAAAGGATTGGCATTAGATTGAAGTGGCTTGGTGGGTTTTGAAGAATTGACATAAACAGGAGAAGATTTTTCACAAACTGGGCTAAGATTCTCTTTGCTTGCATCGGATTCAAGACTTTGATTCCACCAAGAAGACTTAAGATTCAAAGAATCCTCTGATTCTCCATTATCAAACGCTGCATTGTTCCATATCTGAACTTCAGGAGCATCTACCACATCCGGGTATTGAAGAATACTACTCATCTTTCTTCTTGAAAGATCAAAATGATGGATTTTCTTTGTTTTTAACAGATCAAGATTGTATCCTTTTTTAAGGAATCTGTGTGTGAGAAAGAGAGAATTTTTTTTTTTTTGTGTGTGGGTTTTTGATGTGGGGATTTTTGAGGATTTTGTGTTGCTTAAGGATTTTTTTGACCGTTGGAGAAAAAGTATTCGTTGGAGCCTCATGGTGGGATATTGACCGTTGGATTATAAACGGCTTATAGTATTAGACGCTCCGATTTGATTTAAAGGATTAATTGGTCAAAAAATGGAAAATTCTGTAGGGATGGGATTTGGTGCGGCGGTTTGTTTCCTTGTTTAATGGGGTCCATAAGGAGCGTATACGTGTATCGGTCGGCCCATGCTTTTCTGCAGTCATGTTGGATCATAACCCATCAGCAAAGAGAGTCTTCGAAGTGAATGTTCAGGAGTGTTGTAGTTTATGTTTTAAAAAATATTAAATTAATAATTTTTTAGTTTTTTCAATAATTAATAATTTTTTAGTTTTTTTAATATTTTTATTGTGTTAATATATATATATATATTAATGCATTTTAAATAAAAATATTTTGCACTGCAATATCAAATTTCTACAAAATAGAAATTATAGTTTCACTCATATTTAATAGATATTTATTTAAACTTAATCGGTTGAATTTAAATATCTAAAATTAATAAATCAGTATAAATAATAATTTTAACTCAAATCCGAGTATAGATAGTACTAAAAATATCAAAACTAAAAAAAAAAATTAATTAATATCTAAAAAAATAAAAAAAAATCATATCATTAGTAATATCATGAATCATTTTATTAATAAAATGGAATAAATATTTGAAAATATCATAAAAAATGATGCATTAGTATAACAAGATTAACGTATAATTATAAGAGTGTTAAAAACAATTGTAAATCTATTGACCCAAATTTTTTTAATTTAATCTAGTTCTAGCATCAATTAAATTGAAAATACTTTCTCTAATTATGATATTATCATATAATTTATAATAATTTTTTATAATTTTTTAATTAAATAATGGTAAGACTCTTAAACATTAAAAAAAAAACTAAAAACCAACACATTTTACTATCTTTTGGAAAAATAAAATGATGTTTATACCCTTATACAAGAAACTTTAAAACTTGCAATTGAGGGTATAATTGTTTTTTTAATGGGATTCATTAGTTATTGAAAAATTTATTGGGGGTAGATTGGTCATGACACCTTCTTATCATAGTAAAATAACTATTCTGTTCTTAAAAGCAAAAAAAAATATTAAGCTTTCTGTCATGGGCTTTTTTATCTTTAAAAAAAAATATACAATAAAGTCATGGTTATATCCTTGAGAGAAAAAAAAGTAAATATGCATAAAAAGACTTCTTTGTCTTTTCTATTTTTTTAAACAATTCAATTACATAATTACCCTTGAATTAAAAAAACTAAGGCTAATTTCAAGAGAGTTTTAGTCCTTTTATTCTAATTGTTTTGCATTTTTTGAATTTAGTTAGGAACTGTTAGGTAATTTTAAGTAATCAGATATTATTAAAAAAATTTGTTTAGCGCAGGATAGCCCTCACACCTTTTGGGTGACGCATGCGAGGGCATACGGTTGCTAAAATCCTACATTCACGGCAGCATTGGCAACGACCAATCATCCTTTTTCTAACAATCTGAGGTGTGCTCATGGCCAAATTCTGGTTGGGCTGCGGTGAAGTTTTTTTTTCTTTCCTTTCTCATGCCCTTGAAATTCATGTCAGTCTTTCCAAAAAATTATTGTGTCCTTCAATTTGTAATTTTATCAATTTTGGCTCTTATTATTATAATATCTATTTCTTTTGCTTTTGATGCTTTTGAAGTTTAGCTTTTTTTCAACTTTATCCCTAGATATTTTATTCCATTTGATTTTTATATTTATTTTGGTCCCCCTACTTTTGATTGCTCTTTTTTGTGTTTTATATACTTTTCTTGATTATTGTTTTTCAATTTTGTTCCTTATCATTTTATTACATTTTTTTTTTAATTAAAATTTGATCTTCATTCTTTTATTGCTATTCTCCTATCCTTTTCTTAAAAAAATTTTATTTTATCCCTCAACATTTTATTTTTTATCTAATTTTTGTATTCATTCTTTCAATTACTTTTTTTTTCATTTTATTAATTTATTTTGTTTTCCAATTTAACCCCTGAATATTTTCTTTTATTTTGTTTTTACATCGTATTTGGTCTATATTGTTTGAGTTTTAAATTATTTTACAATTAGAAATTTTACTTTATTATTTTTTCATGATTGCCCTTTTACAGGATAATCTTTGTCTCATGACTTAAACTCGATTAGGTTCAGTCTTTTTTTGGGGTCATTTATAAAAAAAAAATAATTGTTTTTTCAAATTCATCATTTTACTTTTTGTTATTAGGTCATTAGCTTCATTGTTTATTCCACTTTTTTTTGTTATTTTAATCTTATATCTCGAGTAATATATTAGTCGAGTTAACCCAAGTTGACTTAGGTTTTTTTTTTAGATTTTTTATGAGGTTAATTTTTTTTTTCAATTTCACCGTTTGTCATTAAAATATTGGCCTTGAGTTTTGTGATTTTTTTTTATTGGGTTATTCTAAGTGTGGGTTAGTCAAGTTAGCTCAAATTTTATTTTTCAATAATTTCTTT
>Ga0325410_1005100_pt1 | contig 14582 bp, 9 predicted proteins | sample PopdelMetagenome_16_FD_206182 | JGI IMG/M metagenome (GOLD analysis project Ga0325410, IMG submission 206182) | Populus deltoides microbial communities from Bellville, Georgia, United States - Xylem-PdIQD-R3 | ecosystem: Host-associated > Plants > Phyllosphere > Stem > Wood/Secondary xylem... | reverse complement strand
CAAAAATGCATTAATCTAATTTTGGTATAATTCTGATCTGGCTGTTCTTTTATTTATTTGTTTGTTATGTCATCGACTCGCCGTTCATTTTGCTTCACCTGTTTGCTTTTGGGTCTGTTTCCTGGCCTGAAAAAAATTCTCAGGTTTTTACTTTTGGGTCTGTTTGCTTTGCCCATTTGTTTAGAGAATTGAGCTCCTTGTATTTGGGCCTCATCACCTTTTTAGGCCGCTGGCCTTTTGATGGATTCTACTGTTAAATAACAATAATAATAATAATAATAATAATAATAATAATAATAAAACAAATTTAATCTCAATTTTGTGTGTTTTACAAAGCACTTGTTGCTCGTTCAATTTTAGATTCGAATCTAGTTATAGAGATGATCAATATACAGGAATCAGAAAATCGTAATAGTTGATTATCATATTTAACAGATATATTTCGTATTTAGTGAAATTTTTTCAGTTTTCAATTTTTTTTAACAGATATATAGAGATGATGTATTCCCCCCCCCCTTTTTAATTATTATTAACAATTTATTTATTTATTTATTTACAAAAATAATTATTAGATGTTTGGACTTTTTGATTTACACTTATAATTTATATTATATAAAAAAATCATTTCAAAATAGCTTGTATACAAAAGTTTTTTTTAAAAAAATTACGATCCATTACGGAGCATATATCAAATCAAATTTTTAGTTGCCCTCTAGTTAATATTTTTTTTTCACTCTTATTCTTTTGATTATTTTGTGTATTTTTTATTAATTTTATCTTTCAACATTTAATTTGTTAGAAATTCGGTTTCATACAAACTTATAATTTTGCATTTGTTTTTTTTTATATTGTTTATTTTTAAATGTGTTGTTTTTCAAGGTGTTATGCTAATTTATTTATAATTTTTTTTGTGTTTTATACAAATGAAGTTTATTTTTAAAATAAAAAATATTATTTTTAAATAGTATTACTATTGAGTTTGGCATTACATAATATATTTTTTTGGCATGAATTTATATGTCACTTTCATTTGTTTTTATCTTTTGAGTCATGAGTGTTTTAGGTTGTAGATTTATCTTTTTTTTAAAATTTTAATAAATAAGTTTAATAAACACAATCAAGTAAATGTTTCATTTTGTAATTAAATATCTTGATTTACATCTCTTAATTTTATTTATTTTTTTAGTTATTGTTAATAAATTTTTTAAATTTTTATTTACATAAATAATTATTGATTAAATTAATAAGCTATTTGTATGAATTTTTTAATTTATATTTTTAATTTTTTATGTTAAAAAATATATTAAAACTATCTACTAGTATTTTTCTTAAAAAATAATTACTCACTGCAAAACACGAATTAAATGACTAATAATAACCATGGGGTGATTTATAGATAATAAGGATGGGAAAAAAATTGAAAAACCGATTAAATCGAGAAAACCAGAAAAAAATAACTGAAAAAACCGAATCGTGAAAAAAATCTAATTAAACTGATTAAAATTTTAAAAAAACCAACTAGTTCAGTTCAGTTTTAGTTTTATAAACCTGAAATCGAAAAAACCGAATCGAACCAAACTGAAAAAAACAAAAAAAAAACCAAGCTAAGCTGGAAAAAACCAAGCTAAACCAAAAAAATAGAGCCAAACATGTTTAAATAGGTTTTAGCCAAGAAATTGAATCAAACCAAAACTAAAACCGATCAACTTAAATCAATTTTGATTTCTTTTTAAATTTTAGTTTGATTATTATTTTTTATCACTAAATAGATAGAGCCGTGACGAAGTAACTCAGGTGTTTTTTTCTTACCTATGATTCTAGTGCTAAAAAATATCTCGGTATCCTTTGTTGACACCTGGCAGCAAATTTCTCCATTGTTGTCGGCCAGCAGCACAGATAGTCCTCCTCTTAAAGGATGGGCTCAAATTGCTTCACGTGTCGCTTCAGCATGCAAGATTACCAGAGCATCCCTACTTGGTTGTTTTAACAGCTTTCCACCACTTAAATAATGCCACCTCATCATTAATCCACCATACCAAAATAGCTGGAAGGAAACGAAAACAAGCAAGCGCCGTCAGCTCTTACACGCCGTTAAGTCTCGAGCAGTGCGAAATGCGAGGAGGGATTAGGTGACGGCATCACAGCCCAATTGGGCCAATTTGCTCAATTAATTTAAACCAAGGTAACTATATAAAAATCATAGAACATTAACTGCCCCCCCTACTTGCATCCGTACTTTATTTATTTATATTTCAAATTCTATGAGGAATGGTAATTTATAACATACATAAAAAAAAAGATAAAAAAATTATATATATCTTTTAGAATAATAATATATAAACAAAAGAAACAAAAAATATTTCTGTTTTGAAGAGAGATATATTCAAATATTTTATAAAATATATATTTTTTCTTATATTATTGTTGTTGGGAGATAAAACCTAGGTTATATATTTAAATGAATGTTGAGATGTTAGAATTTTAAAACTATATCTAATATCAATATTAAAATTTTATTTATCATCATTATTTTTAGTGTAATTATTATTTCTAGTATAATTATTATTATGAACTTGAAATTCATATAAATCTAAATTAAAAATAATAAAATTTAAATTCATTATTGCTTAATCAATATGGTTTTAATACTATATAAAATAATTATTTCAATCCAATTAGTTAAATAATTTGATAAAATTTTAAAATATAATTTATATTATTTTACAAAAATCCCAAACAAAGAAGTAATTAATAAACAACTAAAAAAGCTAAAGAAATTAATTACATCAAACATAGAAATAACAGCCGCATCATTTCCTCATGTAACATTAGCTTCCCCCTATCACCATTCCCAAAGTCACCAAATTTCTCCCTCGGTTTCCGTTATTTCCCATATCAAGCAGCAGGCTCGTCCTCCAAACCTCAGCCTCGGACTTCCCACACCTCTCAACGGCCCAGATCCCATCTCTCCCTCCAAAACTCACACTAAAAAAACTTGGAAAACAGTATATAATTACATCGAAAACACTACTCTATCGTTCTGAAAGATCCATCAATGGCGGAGCATGAAGGCGAGCGTGAGATGGCGGAGCATGAAGGCGAGCGTGAGCGTGAACCAGTGGTTGAATCAAAGGTGGATAAGATAACAGAGAAGACCAACGATCATGATTCATCATCTTCTTCATCAGATTCCGATGATGACAAGTCGGATGCTGTGAAGTCGAAAATCTTTCGTCTTTTTGGTAGAGAGAAACCCGTCCACAAAGTCTTAGGCGGTGGAAAACGTAAACACACACTAACTAACATCTCTCTCTGATTTATTAAATATCTTGTTTTTATTTCTTTGATTCGACGCTAGATCTTTTTTTTTTTATATACTTCTTTTTTATTTGATGTTGTTACAGAAACTTGAAAATTGTTGCTTGGTGTAGAAATTGGTAGTAAATGATGGATTTGGTTTCTGAAACCATGGCGTATTAAAAGAAAAGAAAAGAAAAGAACAGAAATGGTGTTAACATCCCTTTTTGTTGTTTCGAATTTGGAATTTCTTATGAAGAGAATGATTTGACAAGAGATTTATAAGATTTATAAGTGAAGAGCGGTTTGTTGCTTGACGATGCTTGCTAGCTAGCGTTAGATCACTCGATTCTTTCATTTTTGTTTTTATAAACACACGCATAGAAACATTCCCTTTATTTGTTTAAATGAGACGGGCAAATTTATGCATTTCCACTGTTGTAGGATTGAGCATTGTATTGGTGAGTTGGGAAGTAAATTCGGGTTGCATTTGTTTTTGCTAGATGGGACTTGGAAAAGCAAGTTTTCGCATTTCCACTGTTGTAGGATTGAGCATTGTATTGGTGAGTAGGGAAGCAAGTTTGGGTTGCATTTGTTTTTGTTAGATGGGACTTGGAAAAGCAAGTTTTGGCATTTCCACAATTATAGGATTGAGCATTGTATTGGTGAGTAGGGAAGCAAATTTGGGTTGCTTTTGTTTTTACTAGACGGACTTGGAAAAGCAAGTTTTCACATTTCCACTATAGATTGATCGCTTGATTTCGTGTTGTCGAAATTGTTTGTCTTTCCTTAATGATTTTGGTTTTGTTTTTTGCAGCTGCTGATGTTTTCCTATGGAGGAACAAGAAAATCTCTGCTGGTGTGCTTGGTGGTGCAACTGCTGTCTGGGTTTTTTTTGAATTGCTTGAATATCACTTAATAACTTTAGTTTGCCATTTATCGATATTCTCTCTGGCTGTTCTTTTCCTGTGGTCCAATGCATCCAACTTCTTAAACAAGTAAGGATCGTTAGATATTCTTTACATCCCTTCAGCTTTGGTAAATGTATATTCTTTCTAACGGTGTTGTTGGCTTCAGCTTTGGCGATGTATATTCTTTCTAATGGTGTTGGCTTCAATTTCCTCTGTGCTAGATCCCCACCTAAAATCCCCGAAGTCTTACTTCCTGAAAAATGTGTTCGTGAAGTTGCATCTGGGCTGAGAATTGAAATCAACCGAGGATTTGCTGTCCTGCATGATATTGCTTCTGGGAGAGATTTGAAGAAGTTTCTTGCTGTAAGTGATCTCTTCCTATCATTGATATAGCGTTTGATCTTCTGATGGGGAATATCATATTTGGAGCTGTATTTTACACATCCTTGGTGATTAATGCTTGCTTCATCAGACACTTCTACTTAAAAAAAAAACCACTCTGAATTCCATTTTTAGGCATGTTAATGGGTTGAAGCTGCGCCCTTCGTCCTAATACATGTCAAGTTATGTTGGATTTATACTTTATAGAACTAATTATGAGTTGTTGCTGCTCATTTCGCTGTCAGGTAACAGCTGGCTTGCTGGTTCTGTCACTTGTTGGAAGTTGCTGTAACTTCCTGACCTTATTCTACATATGTAAGGAATTCAGATGTTCATTGCTTCTACTAGATGCAAGATAGGTTTTTATTAGACTCTGATTTTTATTTCTTCTTTGAAACAGCCTTTGTTTTGCTGCACACCGTACCAGTGTTGTATGAGAAGTATGACGACCAGGTTGATGGATATTCTGAAAAAGCATGGATTCAAATCAAGAAGCAGTATGCGGTGTTGGATGAAAAGTATTTAAGCAAAATTCCAAGAGGACCATTCAAGGAGAAGAAGAAGGATTAGAGAGAGGGAGAGAGAGAAACCAGTTCTAGTGTTCACTAGGTTGAATTTTGACTCTCAGCAGTTCTGTTTGATTAAGCTGCTCTTGTTGTGACTAGAGTATTTTACAAGCCCTGCCTCTGCTTTATGTTTATGGGGGTGTTTAGGCGCTCCCAAATTTAACTAATATCGTATTCGGTAACCTCTGAGTTATGTAGATTCGCTCACTTTTATAATAATAAGTCGATAGCATATTGGTTTCCAGGAAAAATCTCCGTCTTGTCCTTATATGGATTGTTCTCTTGCCTTTGGCATCAATGTGGCCAAGTTAATGCTTGTGGGCTTTAGAGGGTCACTTGTATAGTTGGCCGCATTGCTATGAGAATTTTTTTGAAATTTATTTTTATTATGGTTTTTTGAAATCTGTAATCTTTTATGCCATGCCAAGTTAATATTCCAGATAGAAGAAGATGAGCTAGACCTGGCAATCAGTCTTGTGTTGTTCTCCTCTTACTGCTCTCAGTACACTTGCTTGGCACATGTCATCACATTGGTACCAGCTTGCCCTAAATGTGTAGCAGATTGAGTTCCATCTCGCCTTTTTCTTTTCTGGTTAAATTGACTTCTGAATGTTCAGCTATAATCTTCAACAATAGAGCTATAAAGAAAGAAAAGGAATCATACCACAAGAGTAAGGAGGAGTATTACTACTTTTCACGAAGACTGATGTACAAATGCTACCCTTAATATTTGTTCGTAAACTACAGAGTATCTCGAAAAACCCAATACAGATTCCTCTCAAATTCCACAAACCCTTGTGCATTTCCAAGCACCACACATTCACATAATTACAATACTAAAAATGCAGTGGCAATTGCTTGTAGAATGGTCTAAAAAAAACTGACTAGTGAGAACCCCCTCTTTCGCTTCATCTACACATTTTTCTGACAGAAACCTGAAAGTGTACGTAGCGTCCTAACATTAACTTCTCTGTAATTTCCATCATTTCACTCTGAGGATCTGGCGTCGGGCATTCTGAGTTCCATTCGACGCCTGCTGCTGCGTGCTTGTAAGAAAAATGTTTCAGTTGCAAGGGAAGGCCATAACCTCCAACATACAAAGAACGTTGCCAATGACAGGGTGACTGCTTTGTAAAATCTAGAGGAAGTAAGTTAACTGTTGCTTCTTTCTTGAACCCCCTTCGCCATACAACTCATTCCATTGCTTTAGCTCATTCATTACCGTACCCTCAGTTGCGAAACTTGAAGCAACCTGCAGATACATTATTTAGAAACATCCCTAGACAGAAACATAAGATTCTAGATTTCTTTTACTTTCATGCTGTAGAACCAAATTATCAAGATGGTCATTGGTTCGAATCACACTGCATTCACACATAACAAAGAAAACATGGCTACTTAAGTAGTTGAGATGTTTCTCATCTGGGAAATAATGCTGTTATGATGCTAATCATAGAAAATTTAACTCCAATATAGTGCCAGCTACTTGAATTTCAAATCATAAGTTATGGACTATAAGTAGAAGAAGAAAGTATGAGAGTCTGGTGACAGAAGAATTTGAATTTGGAAAGACTATTTGCTCATGGATTGAGGGTGATAGATGCAATCCAAATATAAAGGAAATTCATGTAAGATCACCTGATTCTTTGCCTGTCTCATATCATCCATGTTTAACGGCCTTAGAATGATCACGCTTTCCTCTTTCCCTTCTTCCTTTGTATCTGCAGCATCTTCTGAGCTTGTGCCTTCTTCAGCTTTCTGCTTCTTTTCCTATAGAGAGATTACAGGAGCAGAAAACCAGTTAAAGTGTTAGCAAGGACTAAATATGAAAAATACATCTGTAACATGGGAGAAAAGGCTTACCTTATCCTTCACTCGCTCCTGCTGTAAAAGCTCTCTAACTGGTCGATATGCTGCTGTGACACACAGGTTCTGTTTACAGCAATCAATAACATGAGCTAATCAGTCCATTATGAATTGGTTTGATGAATGCTATAGATGTTCTGGAAAATAGAGAAACAGAAAGAACAAACCTTAAGATCACTTCCAGTATACCCTTCTGTAATGGTTGCAAGCTCCTTGAAGTCTAGATCTTCTGTTTTTTCTTTTGACATGAGAGTTTTCAAAATCCTTTCCCTGCTCTCAATAGATGGAAGACCAACCATAATTCTGCCGACACAAAAAACACGCTGTAGTTAGCAAACATGATATGAAGCATGAAAATATTTTACATTGAAATATTGAAGCTTTCGATTGAAAAGCCATGATGGAAGCTAAAGATATCTGAGAAGGTTTCTTGTAGAGGTCAAGACAGAAGGTGAAAAAGAAAGGAGTTGCTTAAGGCTATACTGGGAACAGAACTACTCAAGAGGAATGTACAGAAAAGATGATGACAAACTTCAATGAATTGCTTGTTATCATGGACCAGCTATGCCGAATGATGCTGATGATGTTGGTCAATAAACCAATTAGAGGAATCAGAAGAAATAAAACGTACCTGCGCTCAAACCGCCTAATAATTGCTTCATCAAGGTCAAATGGCCTGTTGGTCGCTGCAAGGACAAGAATACGCTCACCAGGTTTTGTCAACAGTCCATCCCAGTGAGTCATAAACTCATTCTTAATCTTCCGCATGGCCTCATGCTCACCAACTCTAGTCCGCTGCCCTAGCATGCTATCAACCTCATCCACAAATATGATAGTCGGGGAAACCTTTGCAGCAAGTGTGAACAGAGCTCGAACGTTCTTCTCATCTTCACCAAACCATTTTGAAGTAATGGTGGACATTGAGACATTTATGAAACTTGCTCCGGCTTCTTTGGCTATAGCTTTTGCCAGCATTGTTTTTCCTGTTCCAGGTGGACCAAATAGCAATATACCTCTACATGGCTTGAGAAGCCCACCATTGAAGAGGTCTGGCCTCCGAAGAGGCAGCATGACAAGCTCCTGCAGTGATTCTTTGGTTTCATCCAAGGCACCAATATCTGCAAATGTTACTCCAATCTCATTTGCAGGGATAACCTCTGGTCTGATTCGTTTCTCAAACTCATTGTCAGGAGGAACTTCCTGCAGGAAGTAATGGGAATCCATCGGTTAGACAATCAAAATAATATTGACAGCTCTTATCTAAAGTATAAAGGATTTTGACTTACAGGGGCTTTAGGTTGATTCTCGCTGTCCTTCTTCGCTCCAGTAACAGATTTCTCTTTTTCAGTCTTACTATCATTCTTTGCACCAAGAGCCTCTTCCCCTTCAGCTTCCTAAAATTGACCAAAAATGTCAAAATATGTATGTTAATAACACCAACCTTCTATAGTGCTCACTGTGTAATATACAATATCAGGCATAGAACTAACCTTGCCAGCTTCGGCATTAGTCTCTAGTTTTAGTGTATCTTTCCCGTCACTTTTACCTTCTTGGAATATACTCAATCCATGTGACAAGCTGCTCCAAAGAAATAATTGTAATTAAGAGATTGTTGTCTATTATCTTCCCAGAGGATATAACAAAAGCAATCATTAAATCAAAACAGGTATCCACCTCTTAGATGATATAAGAAGCTTTCCATTTCGGTATTCCGGATCCTTATTATTCATCAGATGATATGAGATTGCTGATACCACGATTTCTTCAATATAATTGCTAAGAACCATTGTGTCTGCATGGCAAATAGAACTCAAACCATCGCATTCAATATCATTTGCCGCAAGCACCTCAGCAATGTGATTTTTGTTATCTTGAAACTGAATCTTCTTCATGTCCTCTTCCAGTTGGGCTTTCCAGCTGACAAGATGAGTCTCATCTTCTGGTGGTTTGATCTCAATGTTGTATGGGAATAACATTGCGAGCCTTTCATCCGCTTCTTTGCAATCATCTTCTTGGTCCAACATCCGGGAACCAAGTATCAACACATTACCTGAGAGTTTCTTCAACAACTTATCGAGCAAGTTGTACATCCTTTGTGATTGAAGAAGCAGCTTCTCAGCATCCCTAAGGTATAAAATGATGGAACTTCTTTCTGATACTGAAACCAATACCTGTAAGAAAAACATTTTGACTATTCATAAGATCTTAAGAATCATGCAGCGTAATAATCCTGACGCTGAAAATCAAAATTTCGTTTACATTTTAACATATAGTTATATATACAGTAGAGACTCTCATTCAGAAGCTAAACAGAAATGCTGTAGAATTGTGTACTATCAAGGAAAAGTAAACTTTTCACTAGCAACAACATAACGAGCTAGTGTCTTATATAAAAAATTAAACATCAACCACCAAAAAATCAATGAGCACACTAGTGACAACATTTTTACCTGGTAAAGTGATTGCAAAAATAGGTTCTCATCAAAACACCAACTGCTTGTGTGCTTGAGAGGAGCTGAAAAAACAAAAGAATCCCCAGAAGCAGTGAGCTCAATAGATGTTTAAAATATGCAGATACCTACAGCCAATCTAACATTCATAAAAAAACTAAAGAGAACACGGTTGATGATCTTCGAGAAAACAATGCATTATAAATAAATTAGCATTGAGTTCTTCATAATTATATAATATAAGTCATGCAGAAAATATGACATACAATAATAAAATTGCTACCAATATGAATGCTGGGAATCAAATCAATAAATGTAGAACCTAAAGTTTGTGGATTCGAGAAATAGGACAACAAACCTAGGAAAAAGGTCCTATGTTCTTTCAAGGCTTACATCCCCTGGGATGAAACCGATTAAACAGGACAAAGCCATTTATCTTACCAATTCTTATCACTGAAACCAAGAGTAACCGAGGATACCACAAAGAAAAGATTGGAAACAATAACTGAGTGATAAAGTTTCTGGTGAGAAATCATTTTAGTAAGATGTGATCTAAACATCGTATCAAGTTTTGTAAATCCGTACATTACAAGGCAGTGGTGGTGGAGAAAAATGGATTCATTTCCAGCATCACTGTCTCTTCAAGGAAGTTCACTTCATTTAACAAATTGCAAAGAACTTTCCAATAGTCAATCTTCAAAAAAATCAACATATATTGTCATAAACTTTCCAATAGTCAATCTTCAGAAAAATCAACAACTATCAACATATATATCACATTTTTAATAGTATTTAGGACAGCAACAAAAGTTATCGAATTCTGATGTGTAACCTGGATTCATGGAAGAGGACTGTGAAGTCATACTACTCAAATCAGAAGCGGTGGAGGTGTTTCTGCGAAGTTTGGGAGAATTACTAGACCCTTCCTTACCCCTGCAATATACAAAGACACAAGGTTAGAGCTAAAAACATTTAAATCCATGTGAGATCTCTAATCTAACCACCACATAAGACCAGCTAAACTCAGCCAAGACCTATTTCTAGTGCAAAGGGATGATAAACTGATGGGTGTGCTTGTGAATACCTACCTTGTTTCTTCCTTTGGAGAAAGGATTGAGAAAGAACCAAACAAAGAGGACATTCGTTCCAATGTCACCCCAGAAATGGACCTCTTGAAAGACTACAAAAACAAGCAAAGAAATCAGGGTACTTAACAATATGAAGACGTGAAGCCATCTGCAATCCTCTAACCAAATAATAAACAATCTATATCAACTTTAATCATCAAATGCATGCCATTAAACATGTCTACATGGTTATTTTCCGACCACTTAAATGATGAAAAATATAAAATGATGCAGTAACACTCAGATTCAACACCCACTACAGCATGTTCAATTCATCAGAACGAGCAGGAGAAAGCTTACAGATTCTTTTTTACTGCATCCATATTTGCTTTGCATCTGCAGTGAAGAAAGCATGAAGAGTATAAGTACTATTCAATGGCAACACGGAGAGAAGGATTGGAATTTGTTCATAGTCACCTTCATGGAAAAGTCACTAACATCCAACAACAGCAGCTTTGATTCAAAGTTATGTGCTAAAGCCTTCGCAAGCATTTGGTGATAAAACTCTTCATAAAATTAAAATCGCAAGAGATTAGGTCACTGCCATCTTTAAACACATAATATTCAATTTAAAATGACAAAACATATCCTCATTGCTTACCAGCAGGTCCTGAGAGCAAAATCGCTCTACTAGCAGGAGAAAGATTCCGGGTGTGCTTGGAAAAGTCAGCATGCTTTAAATGAACAAATGCCGCACTTGTTAATAACATTCGAGTTTTCTCACTGCAATCAACCATACAAAGAAATGAGAAAGTAAAAATGGATTGATTATTGAAAATCTTCCCTAAGAATGAATTCCAGAACACATATTGCAGCAGTATCTGAACTAATGCCATAGAAGGACTTCATAAAAATGTTACAACTTGTGCTCTGTGTAGACCAATATGGTTTACTTTCCATGCCTCCTACAATCCAAGAACAGAGCAGCAACTCAGCCAGAAGATTTTCTCAAGCTTAACATAACTTTAATCTTGATACAACTATATGACTTAATTCCCATCATCTCCAATAATCCAGGAAGAAGTAAGCAACTCATCCAGATAATTTTTTTCTCAAATTCAACAATTTCAAGTTGAGTATTCCAAAAACAGTAGAGGGATCCATCAATAATTAGATGCCTCATAGCAGTTACAAAGATAAAAAAAAAATCCAGCAATACCAGTGAAAAACAGGGAGAACTGGTAGGCTTGGTATCAAAACCCTAGAACATTAATAAATATTTGACATGCTGGACTAAAATCCTCCTCATGGTTAAAGAAAAAGTCCTGAGATTACATAAATTCCTGAATTTTCATTGTGGCATCTATGGATGAGTGAATTTCCCTTATTCAACAAGATGAAGTAAAGCTAACCTGTCCAGAAAGAGGGAAATCAAATTCAATTATTGAAGAGAAGAGATCCTTCAAATTTTAAGCACTCATTATAGGAGGAAAATCTATCAAAATGAGATGATGCCATTGATTAACTAAAACTCCAAAAGCAAACTATTTAATATAACATTCATGATTATTATAATCATGTCCAGGGAATATCATCATGTTATAGCAGTTAATTTCCAGATAATGATAATAAAAGTACCAAAACCCCATATGTCAGTACATACATAGATTCAACTAAAAGTCCCATAAACAAAGAAATAGCACAGTTTCTTTCTCAAGATCTTCAAAATGCTGGTATCAAAATAAAATAATTTTTGGACTGTATAATACAAGCATGTGATAAAGGTCAAAAAGCTAGCAGAGAATAAGAAGCATTATCTTGCCTCAGATAATAAGGGAACTCCTCAAATGTGACCTTGCTGTCTCTTCCATCAACAACCTGCCTCATCAACTCTTGCTCAATCTGCTCAGCCGTGACACCATCTATTGAGCCACATCCACCAGCCCACCTACTTACTTTTTGTCCAGAGGCCAATCCTAGCCCCATACCGACCCCAACTCCAACACTCAAAGCAGACAACAACATATGCTTCTGTTCCATCTCTCTCTGATTTTTTTTTTCTATCTTCCCAAACTAACAACACCTTCAAGAAGACTAAAAACACTCAAGATTTTAACATGAAAATGAAAACATGATCATATATGCACATAAAAGTGATGAGTCCTGGACACCCTACAAGCTAAAATGGCTGTTACGATACAGTAAGAGATTTGGAGGATAAAAAAAGACAGATTTTCAAGCAACAAGAATTTAGCAGTAAAAAGGAACGACGAATAAAATCTTTTCTCGAGGAGACTAGAAAATCTGAAAATGGTTTAGGAAACGCTGAAGGGTCCCAAGAACAGAAGCTTTGTCTACAGTCTTTCTCGACAGGTATGACTCTGGTGCTATGTGGTCTGGCCCTCTTCAACTATTTATAGCATGCTCTCCTCCTAATGAACGTTAAATTACCGGGAAAATTTACTTTATATATATATATACCTAACAGAAAAGTTAAAAAGAGAAAACCTCCCAACCAAATATATATATATATATATATATATATATATATATATATATATATATATATATATTTGGTTGGGAGGTTTTCTCTTTTTAACTTTTCTGTTAGGTGGGTCTTTGCCTTTTTCTTTTGCCGTATATTTTATTTGCTTGTGTGTCTTCTATATAATAAATAGTAGGTAAAGTAAAAATACCTACTTTCCATGCCTTTTTTTTTTATTTTTATAATGGTGGATGCTCTTGTAAATAATTGCTTTATTTTGAAGACTATTTATATTTTTTTTGACAAATAAATTTTCTTGACGTGCAAAATTGTCTTCAGAATACCTAGATTATTAAAATAAAATAAAAACCATTTTCTGTAACTTAATTTTCAATTTTGTTTTATTTTTTAAACGAGAGAAAAATACATCGACATGTTTTTAAGAGTGGTTACGGTTGCTTTTAAAAGTGTTTCTCACTTTAAAATACATCAAAATGATATTTTTTTATCTTTTAAAAATTATTTTTGATATCAGCGTATCAAAATAATATGAAAATAATAAAAAATTATTAATTTGAAGTAAAAAAATAATAAATAAAATTTAAATTTTTTTAAAAATATTTTTAAAACGCAAAAATAAACCTGATAAATTAGATGAAATCTTGATATATTTTCTTTACCGGATGGGTCATATTATTTAAATGATCAATCATCAACTACTTAGCTTATTATTTTTCATAATAAGTAAGTGCACTGTTTGGATCACATTATTTAAGTGATCAGTCATCAATATATATCTTAGCTTATTATTTTTCATAATAAGTAAGAACACTTAATTACACGTGTATTCTTGAAATATCAATTTTAAATCCGACTCACGGTGTCCTATTTTAGAGAATAGTGTATAAACACGTCTAATCAAATCTAAAATTAAATAAAAAAACCTTAAAAAGAAATAATATCTTATGTACAAATCTTAATTGTATGATTTCTATTCATCGTGTCAGATGGTTTAGGGTGTTTAAAAATATAATAATTATTACAGTATTTTTTTGGTTTAAAAATATATTAAAATCATATATATCTTTGTATTTTTAAAAATTATTTTTAATAATAGCACATTAAAATATTTGAAAACACACAAAAAAATTATTTTGAAAAAACAAAAGAAATATAAAAAAATTAATTTTTTTTAAAAACGCTTTTAAAATCCAAAAACAAACAGATCCTTAGTGATTTAGCTAGTTAGCTGTTGATTTTTTGAAAAAATAAATTCATCGGTTAATTGTATAATGATAGGGACTGCTTTTTAAAATATTTTTTTTCTTGGAAATGTATTAAAATAATATTTTTTATTTTATAAAATTTATTTTTAATATCAGCAAATTAAAATAATTCAAAAACACTAATTTTAAACAAAATTTTTTTAAAATTTTTTTAAACAATATTTATGCTGTAAGAACGAACAAGATTTCTCAAAATTATTATTCGACAATACATCAATTTTAGTGGTCAAAATTATCCGATGGGAATGACCGACTTTACACAGGTAATTATTT
>Ga0325410_1005097_pt1 | contig 14587 bp, 13 predicted proteins | sample PopdelMetagenome_16_FD_206182 | JGI IMG/M metagenome (GOLD analysis project Ga0325410, IMG submission 206182) | Populus deltoides microbial communities from Bellville, Georgia, United States - Xylem-PdIQD-R3 | ecosystem: Host-associated > Plants > Phyllosphere > Stem > Wood/Secondary xylem... | reverse complement strand
TTAATATTAAAAATTATTTTTAAAAAATAAAAAATATTATTTTAATATATTTTTAAATAAAAAATACTTTAAAAAACAACTACTAAAACACTCTCAAACACACATTTAAATTCTTTTGTTCTTTACCCTACACAAATCTACAAGGTTTCATCTACAAAGGATGCTCATAATTTTTTAAATAATCTGAATTTCTTTTTGTTAGTTTTTTTTTCATCTATATAAAGTATAATAAAATTATAAACACTATATGATAAATTACGAGATAATACATCCACATGCTGCTGTGGGCTTATAAAACAAATTTACTTGATAGTGTTATAATTGTGAACCAGCGCTAGATAAGTAATAGAAAGTAAAGATATGATGGAGTCAATATTTCATAATGGAAAAAAAATTATGTTTGTGATAAAAAACTTAGAGACTGAATAAAATGATTTGTAGCAATCCATAGTGTTTTGTGAGGAAAGATACGGTGTTTTCACCACACGATTTAGTTTTTCTGTTAATAAAAAGCAAAAAAAATTACACAGCTAAATTCTCTAGCAACTTAATATTAAAAAAATCGACAAAGATAATTTTGAAATGAAAAAAACTCATGAGAAAAAACGTTGTAACAATTGACAATGTTTTGTGAGGAAAACTATAGTGTTTTTCCCAATACAATCGACAAATATAATTTTAGAAAGAATCATAAAAAAACCATTTAGAGAAATATTGTAGCAATTTACAGTGTTTTGTGAGGAAAACAAAAACATTTTTCCCATATGATTTAGTTTTATTATAATTATAATTTTTAACCAACTCAATATTAAAAAAAAATCGGCAAAGATAATTTTGAAAAAAATCATAAAAAAATCATGTGGGAAAACACTGCAGCAATTTCACATTGTTTTAAAGAAAAAAAATTCTCAGTCAGCTCAATATAAAAAAAAATCGACAGAGATAATTTTTGAAAATAAAACACAAAAAACAGGGACAAAAAAACCATGTTAGAAACACTATAGCAATTCACAGTGTTTTGCGATGAAAACTATAGTGTTTCCCCACATGATTTAGCCTTATCTGTAATGACTTATAATTGTAATTTTCAACCAGCTCAATATTAAAAAAATAAAATTGACAAAGATAATTTAAAAAAAAATCATAAGAAAAGAAACTATGTGGAGAGACATTGTAGTAATCCAAAGTGTTTTGTGATGAAAGTTTCAGTGTTTTCCCCACATGATTGAGCTTTATTACAAAGTTAAATTCTAACCAGCTCAATATTAAAAAAATAACATCGACAAAGATAATTTTAAAAAAAAATATTATAAAAAAAGAAAACACAAAAGAAACTGGAAAAAAACATGTGAGAAAAAACTGTATCAATCCATAGTGTTTTGTGATGAAAGCTACAGTGTTTCCCCCACATGATTTAGTCTTACTTGTAATTATAATTCTTAACCAGCTTAATATTAAAAAAAATTAATTGACAAAGATGATTTTAGAAAAAAAAAAACAAAAAAAACTATGTGGGAAAAAATACTGTAGCAATCCACAATAATTTGCAAGGAAAGCTACAGTGCTTCCCTCACATATTGTAACTGTAATTTTTAACCAGCTCAATATTAAAAAATAAAATAAAAAAAGATAATTTTGAAAACAAAAAATCATGTGGAGAAATATTGTAGCAATCAACAATGTTTTAAAGAAAAAAATTACAAACTAAATTTTTAATTAATTTAATATTAAAAAATAAAATCGACAAATATAATTTTGAAAAATAAAAAAATCATGTGGGAAAACACCATAGCAATCTATAGTATTTTTTTTAAAAAATTACAAAGCAAAATTTTTAACCAGTTCAATATTAAAAAAATAAAATTAATAAAGATAATTTAAAAAAATATATAAAAATAAATAAAATGTACTATAGATTACTGTTATAATCCACACATTAGATGTGGACAAATAATAAATTTCCCATAGCTTATTACTTAATAGGAGGATTAGGATAACTTTTTTTAAAATTAATTATTGCTTAGTCTCTATTTTTCATAAATGATTAATTAGTATTTGTAGTTTTATACTAGTTTATAGCTTGCGTTTTCGCTGCAAGTTGAGCTTAGATTTTTTGGATAGTAGATAAATAATATCTAGATTGTTAATTATTTTTTGAAAAATCCTGGCCCCAACTTTTTTATTAGTATTTCATACACCCATCAAACCTATAATTTAAATCAAGAAATCCATTAGATTAAATTTATTTTTTCATATTATTATATGATGAAAAAAATACAAAAACCGTTTAATCCTATAGCTTTTTTTGTTGATAAATCCTATTATTTCTAATTTATTTTATAATTTATCTCCTCCACAATTCCATGTCCTTGTTTTAATTTATAATCTGAAAAATATAAAAAATGAAATAAATCCATGCGAGATAAATAAATTTTATTAGGAAAGAATGCGTTTTTTGGAAAAGAAAATCTTGTATGGTCAACGTTGGTTTAATCACTATTTAATTATTTTTATACTCATTTGTCATTAATTAATTAGTTTATTATCTTCATAAAATATAGAGGAGTAGTTTATAATTAATTGTAAATTTTAGATAAATATATTATTATAAGACTCAGCCCTGCTGATTAACCCAGACCTGAATTGGTTATAGTTAAAGAAAAAATACAATAAGAAGTGACTTAGTCTAATATATTAAAAAACTCGAGTTGACTCGTAATCTAGTTGTCTCGAGATAAAGCCCCGACAAAACCCGGCCCTCAACTCGTGATTTTTTTTATATAAATTTTTTATCTAAATAAATTTGTTTTTATCTTTTGAAAAAAAAAGAAAAGAGATTGGCTTGTGTTAATCCTTTCTAGTTATAACCTAAATCTTGTCTGACATTAACCCCGAGTTAGAATTTATAACAAAGGTTTATACAAGGATGAGAAAATTAATTGCTTTCTAAGTCGGTTGTAGCAAGATTTCATTTTTATAGCATCACGTTTTTTTTTTTTTTCCATTAGGATTTTTTACCAGTTTAAACCATTAACAAATTTCTAAGGTGTGCATGGATCTGCCCCCTTTCCGTGATAAAAAAAATGGCAAGAAGCTAAGACCTATCTCCACAAAGGAAAACAAATTAATGGGGCAATAAATTTCCCACCTCTATTCCATATGAGTGTTCCTCAGCTCTCAGAAACACTTCTATGGTAACAAAATAATATTAAGAGATTCATGGAAGCGAGGGAAGAAGATGAATGGTTCTTCATAAAGTGGAAGGATTTGACACCCATCAAGTTTCTTTCGCTACAAAACCATCAAATCTTGAAAGAAATCTTTCCTAAATGTATTAGGGTTTGCCCCTCTACAGAAGACCAAATATATTCTGGTCTTCACCCTTGTAGTTTCTCTCAAAATAGAATTGTAGAAGGGAGTCATTAATTATGGAGGAAATGAGTGCTCTTTGTGGTTATGAGGTGAGCCTCCTCAATGGCTTGTTTTATGTTAAACTTATCTCTAACTCGTGTTCTGTCCCTCTAGATTTCATGTGCATATCATGTACCATCACTAAAGTGGTCTTGTATAGTTAGATTACCATTGCTATTTAACTATAGCATAATATATTGGTTTTTAATCTTGTATTTAAGTATCAATTTCTTGATGATATCATTGTTTGAAATATATTTAGAGATTAAATAAATAAAAATAATCTAATTTCTGACTGACCACACCATATTGATTTTTCTACTACTTGTACTGTTCCTGCTTGCCTGATGCCTAGAAATAGTTGCTCATCACATGGATTCATTACAGACTACTGTTTATGCCAATGGGAATCCATGATTTTTCTAAAAGAAGGTTAGGCGTTGGTATGCCCACCCTGAAACTATGGGGCTGTTTTTTCGTTTATATGGTGGAGCTTTCGCTCTTCTCTAGTTGAGGAAATCCCAAGTGATATCATCTGCTAAACTGCCTGTTATGATTTTTGGCAGAGCATGGATGACCTAAAACATAAGCTCTTGTACACAAATCTTGAACTGCAGAAAATGAAAATGAAGGCGAATGTGACACTGAGAGAACAGAAGGATACTGTGCAGCATTTGCTCAATCTCTTAGCAAATGCTTACAAAGAAAGAGATGGAGCAAGAGATCAGCTACAGGCATTGATTTACAAGTCAATGTCTTCTACATCACCTGGTCAGATTCTTTCTCGAGTCCAACCTGAAAGCCCCGTCTTAAACACGACTCCGAAAGCAAACCTTAGCATATCAGAATCCAATTCTGAAACATACAACCGACTGTCACACTGTTCATCTTCTGTGGATTCATTCTTTGATGCCGGTTCATCTCCTGATTTCCCAAACAAGAACATGGCAGGATCGAGCAATATGGGGTTATTGAATCAGCCTTTTGTTCAAGAACAGCACATCTGGACAAAATTCACTGGTTTAGTCTCTTCAGGAGGGAACAATGTTGAGAATGACAGGGGCATTGCAGTGATTGATTATCTTGCTCAGGGAAAGGTTCTGCCTCAGAAGGGAAAACTCCTGCAAGCTGTGATGGATGCCGGTCCCCTGCTCCAATCACTTCTCATAACAGGACAACTTCCTCAGTGGCGAAATCCTCCTCCCCTTAAAACACCTCTTAGTATTTTACCAAATTCTAACAAAGCTGCGTATGTTCATCAGAAGCCATATGCAAATCCAATTTCTTCTGTTTTGAGGGCTTCAAATTCATCACCATCAAATAGAATGAATCATTTATTACAGTTCACGTCAAATTCTAATGGAGCTCCTTCATGCTCGGGATGGAGCAATGCAAGGATTATAACTTCATCAGCCAAAACAAACTCTCAAGTCCCACTTTACAAGCGACAAAGGTTGACGTGAAGTTATAAAGTTTTGCCTAGTCTTTATTGCTTTCTAATTGTAACAGTCCAAAGTATGAATTTTTTCCTAGTTGGCGGAATCAAAATGACATATCTCTTTACTTTGTGCTTGATTCACCTGTTCACTTTCTGCTTGCCCATTCCCTCAAGCCAGCCAGACCCTCCCTACCCTACCGCCTACCGGTAACTTTTGCTTGTGTTTCTAGGGCTACACCACAACCAAATCATTCCAAACCTGCATAAATGAATCTCTAGTATGCTTAGAATGCATAGTTTTCTTTTCTTTTCTTGTCAACTAACAATGAGGAAGCTAATATATTATGAATATAGAGGATGAGAAACAAGACGAAGGAAAACTTGGGTAGATCCAACAATCTAACCAATAATTTAGTTCCAACATGCTTAATATTCTTATACTTTCAAAATAAAGTAGAAATAACAAACAAATACTTGTTTACACCAATCGAGGCTTAAGATATGGCCATTTGATTAGGGGGCAAAGTTGCAGGCTCGGAAAAACTCCAGATCATAGTCGACATGCTTTGTCCAAAGCGGCTGGTACCTAGGAATGGCGGTGGCAAGCCAAGGTTTTGAATCTCCATTGTAGTGAATAACTGCAGCATTTTGAATCTTCTCCTCGCTAAGTCCTGGGTTATAGCCTAGCCCTAGAACATGCCATGACTTGTCTAGTGGCTTTGTTGTGGAATAAAATGTGATTAAACCTGGTGGCAGTGTCCCCAACCTCCACAAAGTTCGATTCCCATTCTGCAACAATATCAAGATCAATAGTTAATAACCACACAAATAAGATCAGAACTCAAAAGAATAAGATAAGTATTTACCAACTCTTGCCAATAATGATACTTTTCAGTACAGTTGTCTCTTCTCCAGGCATCTAAATCAAAAATGTTCATTCCATAAGCCCATGCACATGCCTTGGGATCGAACGTCTCCTTAATCAAAGGATGATCAAACTTCAAGTATTTATCATATCGATGGAATGACCCAAAACATGTCTCGACCGCTCCATTCACTTTCCCATCCATGTCAATCTCCCACAACCCTGTCAAGTCCTTTTGAACCACTACATCATCATCTAAAAATAAAATCTTGTGCAATTTTGGATACATTTCTGGCAAATAAAACCTCAAATGGTTCAGCATAGATAAATACTTGGGGTTCCTGAACTTTAAGTTGCTAGAGCCGGTTGTCGAGTTTTCGAGTCCATTCCCATAATAATATCCCAGCAACTCTGCAGATTCTTGTTGTCGAAGCACTGGCACATAAGATGAGTTCAGGAATTTGTAATCTTCAACTGCTTTCACTTCAATGTGCGTCCCATTGTGGTCTTTCAACTTGAACATCACTTTCATTGCTGCAAGAGTTGTCCTCTCTGTCACAATATGTAAAACATGTTTCCATGGCTCCTTTGCGTTTTGCACCACTGAATTCACCACCACTGAAGCTGCAAGAACATTATCTGAAAATATAGCATAATGGTAAAGATTCGGATCTTCAAACTCTTGCCGTGGCTGCCGTGACTTCGTCTGTTTGTTGATGTAACGAATAGGATTCTCAATCCTCTCTTGCATTAACCGCAATGCAAGGCAATGCAAGTTTCTTGGGATTGCTTTTGCAGCAATTGATTTCGCGAACTCACCTTTAGTTTTCATTTTTGTCATCTGTTCCTCCAAACCAAAAATTGTGTCTTTCAGTTTTTGAATCTTGAGTTGACTATCAAAAGACCCTTTTGAGTTAGAGATCAATTGCTTAGCAAATTTAACTTTCTCTTTCGCCTGCTTTAGAAATCGGTGCACCAATGCTGTATTGGAATCTGAAACATCACAGTGAGAAGCCTTTTTTATGAGATCTGTGAAGTTTATCGAAATCTCAGCAAAATTCCTAGCAAGCTTAGAGTTCTCAAGTTTTAGTTTCCGAGCTATGGAACCATGCATAAGCACCAAGCCTTGGTAGTCAACCACTGACCGCACAGTTTCCTTCAACTGGGCCTTGAGAGCGTTTGATGTGAGAGAAAGTGGATGTCTCCCGTCATTACGTTCATATTGTTTCAAACCTAAAACCTAACGAAAACATAAATATGTAAGTGATCGCTCATTAACAGTCCTACTTCAAAAGGAGAGGAAGATATTTCATGCATGTCTACATTTTCCTCATAGAATTATGGCTTCATCTTTCAAGACAAATTGTTTCTGCAAAATCGATATAGTTTCTTTTCTGATATAGCTAACAAATGTACAAACAGGGAGAAAGAATACTTACTTCATGGTCAGTGGGAGTGGAAGAACCAACATGAACGTTGAGGAGGAAGGAGCAAGTGAAGAAGAAGCAGCCCATAACCGCAATGGTAGAGGCTAAACCCTTGAAGGAAAAAAGGAAACTCATTGCCACTCTTCTTCTGCTCCTAGCCATTTCGCACACCAAAATTTCAGAGAACGAGAAAGCTACGGCTGTCCAGTATGGTATGAAGGCAATTAAGTAAGAGTTTAAGCATGGGTAAATCTGTTAACATCCAATTAGAAATCTTATTTTATTATTATAAAGGGGAGTTAGAGAGCAAGATTAACTGGTATCAAGCATGGTTGTTGAGGTGATAGTTATCTTAAAAGAGTTTTGATAAGGCAAGGCAAAATTCTGATTTTATCTCTTAAAACTGGCAAAGCTTCACCAGCCCAGTTACCTTTATCCAAAAAACTGTAGAAGTTATCTGCTTAATGATTAGCCAGAAGTGAATCTTGGGGGAACTCTATCAGAGGATCAAAACCACTAAATTTCTCACATGGGAGAGAAGGCAGAAAGTTTTACACACTGTTCCATCATCTAGATTGCTCTCTGCCCCAACTAAGAGAAATAGCTTGAAAAAAACAAATAAAATAAACTTAAGATCAGCTAACAGGATTCCCAAATTCTGTGCAGAAACGTGGGATGTCATCATCAAAGAGTAAGAATGGAAAACAAATACTTTAGCCCATGATTTCTAACAGGTTCAGTCAAAGCCCAGGAACTTTCCAGCTTTGCGCAATAGGTATTAGAATTGAGCAGCCGCAAGGGTTCTGGGCACAAAACAGCAATAATTTGCTCCAAACCAACGCCGCCTGGATCACTGGATCCATACCAATGAACTACGAATTAAGCGGTTTCACAAAGAAAAAAACTTGGAAAAATATCAAGAAAAGGTACCATTTTAAGCTCAAATTCTAAAAGATTTTCTGAACAATATCCATCCAATTAACAACTTGGATACAATATCTGAAATCCTAAATACTTCTCTTGGCAACATGACTTGGAATGATTAAGCAATCCATTCAAACACTTAGTACAATTATCGAGGCTGAGATCTCTGCACTGCACTATACCATACCTCATCTCGTTCCCAGTACCGTTATAACAGTCTCGGACAAACATGGATTTCGACTGTCCGACAGATTCTATAAATCTCTGTAAAAAACCATTCGCCAAAACATCGGCCGTTTCAAGTCTAGAATTGTTGTAAACATAACCGTATGGTTGAGTCTCTAACAGACGAGGAAGTTGCGATGCGTAGCATGCATTGATCGTACCATACAATGGCCTCGGAGCTGTTAGGACACAGCTGTAAGAAGTCGCAACTTGCTTTCGCGATGCACTCGCGACATAGACTAAGGGAGACATCTCCTCGGCAAAGATAAAGACCATAAACTGTGTCTGGTTCGTGGCCAGGACTATGATTGTAAAATCCAGCATTGCTAGCATTCAATCTTAAAGATGAGAGGACAGCTTGAAGGTTACTGAAAGATAAGGTTTCAGCAGTGGCTGTTTTTCTGGATCCACAAAATGGATCTACCATTGTTGTTGCTACAACATTTTGCTTGGTAATAAAATATACAAAGATTAAACTAAAAACAGCCCCCCAAACGATCATGGATGCCATTTTTATGCATGATTTCCTTCTTTCAAGGCATGAACTTTCCTTCTATACACACACACACACCTGCACCAGAAGCTACAGCTATCTTTCAAAAAACACTGCTACTATATATAACACAGCTATCTTCAAGACAATCTAATACAACCTTTTGATGGAAAATGAAGGTCAAAAGGTGTGATGCTGCCTGACATGATCTTCTGTATTTGTTAAGGTACAGAGGATTATCTGAATACAACCACCAATCCATCATCTTCTTACCATATGAAAACACATCAGCTGCTTCTCTATCTGAATACTATTGATGTCACTTCCACGGTGCATGAAATCCAAAAAAGCTCATGTGGGTTTAATTTACGCACTCCCCAAGTTGAATAAATGGGGCTATTTACATTAGCTATCTATAATCTATATATAATATTAAAGCATAAACAATTCAATTAAATTCAATTAAGATCAATTAATCATTTAATTAAAATATTAGAATGAAATGACTTTGAGCTTGGGGTATAGATAGAAAACCAGTAGGACTTAACAACTCTCAACCAGCTGGTGATTTAGATAGCTTAAACAAATCAACCCCGTGATTCACCAATCTAAAACTCCATTGGATGGGGTTGAGTTTTATTTGGATTGTATTAATTTTTTATCAAAAGTATTTTTTAAAATATTTTTTTTAAAAAAAATCAATTGAATCGTCAACTTATCCGTAATCAGGACTATACCTATAAAAAGAGAGACAATAATTGACTCTAGAAGAAACAAAGAGGTGAAAGTTTAGAAAAATGAAATTAAGCGACCAAATGCCACCACCTTGTGAAAAAGATATATCCTTGTTATTTTCGGGTGCTAGCAGTAAACTATAGACTGATTAATAAGAGAATGTTGATTAAATCATACGATCATTCCATATGGCTGAGGAATTCCATGTAAATATTAACTAATGTCAATCTCCCAAGCCCCAGATAGATGATCTTGCCTTTATTTTTTCTATTCATTCTCCGTTTGCAATAGATGCAGCCACAGAATAAATAGTCGTAATGCTACTGGAACACCCGTGGTTACTCTCTCAATTCCTGAAGTCCTAATTGACTTGCTAGCTCCTGTATTATGAACCCGAAAATAATGTTCATGGATAATTATTTGCCTCTGATTCTTGTTACTGGGGAAATAACAAGTGCTACTGCAAGCTAGCTTGGTTTTGTGGATATATTGGAACAAAGAATTGAGTGTTTAAACGAAATAAGAGGGAAGGTAGGAATTCTCAAGGTATCAAGGTATGTCCAAATATCACTTTGTTGGGGTCAATGCTGAGACATCAAGGTTCTTGAACTGCAGATGAGACGAGCCATCAGCTGCAATTCCAAGCCCGCTAACTATTGTTGGACGTTAAAGAGCTATCAATTAAGAAGATGTTAGTTTGCTGAAGGAAATGATTGGTAGGAGATTTGATGAGGTGATCATGACAGTGCTTCCTAAGTAAGGTCATTAACTTACTATAATCACGGTCCATCTCAATCCATACAATAAGGGAGAACGGAAAAACAATCTACAAAAAAAGCGCTGCCTAACTTTCACTGTAATGTGCAGGTATGCACCCTTGTGTTCAAGAATAATGGACCATGAGCATGGCTACAACTTCACTTTGCCCTTCGATTGCGTCCATAAATTCCATGGCTTCTCAAATGTTGTGGCATGACTTCCGCCCATGAGCTTTTTATGGCTTTAGTGGTTTTTTTAGTAGATTAGATATGGGGTTCTCTACACGCGAACGTAGTTCTCAGGCAAAAGGATTGATATTTCTCACCAAATGACATGATCTAAAAAGTGCCCATACACTATACATAGAATGATGTGATATAGCAAAGGGAAGATTTAGCCTAACAGAGAATATAGCCCTGTAGGGTTTGCTTTTATGTGATTATTATGTTTTTGGATATATAGAAAGAGAATTAAGAGCTAAAAGCATTTCCACTTTGAATACAAATCATACCAAATCTTTGCCAATTCAACACGTTGGCTGGCCCCTACTAGTGGTCGTCTAAATGCTTTGAGCACTTGTAAGATAAAGAAGAAATCTCAAGAAAGCAACAGAGACCATTCATGCACCAGGAACCAGCTACACCTTACAGGAACAAGGACCCGAAAAGCGAAGAGAATATATGCAATATGCCCTTTTCATTGAAAAGTACCCCCACCAGATTGATCGACAGATTCATACCCCAAAAACTACGAACAGTGTAGACCATGTTGGGTGGGTGGATATTCACACAAGTGACCCCAAAGTTGTGTGAATTTTTTTATGCTCTTGCTATGGGCAAGTTCACTCAAGTCCAGTGGCATACAAAAAGAACGGTGCTCAGCTCATTATATTCTTAAGGTAAATAACGTCTTGCATGGAAACTAGCATCGCCAAGCCTAGCCCATGTGTGCTGGTCTGTAAAAGCTGGAAAAGACAGCAAAGGAAACTATCAGTCAGATTATATGGTTAACAGTTAACCCTCTCCCTCTCTCTCTATGTGACTGGAACCTGCACCCTTTCTGGCTACAGGACCAAGTTCGGCAGGAAAGATAAAAACTAGGAAGTGGTCCTCAAGGATGATGCTGAAAAAGGTAACAATAATAACCATCCCATGTAATGCAAACTTTAGCATTCATTTTTTAGTTCTGTTTTGGCAGCTGCCTGCCTTGAGAGTCATGAGTAAAATCTTGCTAAGTGAATTTAACGAGTTATGATATGTAGCAACATTAACTAACTAGCAGAACAGATGTCTGTGTGTGTGTGTGTACATATTACAATAACAACTCATCATAGCATTTGCAAACAGCTAGCCCCACATACAAAAAGAAACACAGACAACTATTTTAAGCATATTTAGTAGTATAGATTTAGCTAACACGGCAAAGCTGTCCTGTCATCTCCAAAGAAAGCAAAACTTTCAAACACAACAAATATGAAGGACTGGACTGGACCATTTGGGTAAGGGGGGAAGCAAAAGGCGTCTTTTAGAGCATTTACAGAAAGCTCTATCATGAATCAATTAGATTAGTTACTAATTAAACACAGTCCAATAATTATAAAACATCCCCTCCCAACTTTTTGCAAAATCATGGAAATGATGAGAGTTGAACGTAGGTTTCCAAACATCCCTAATCTAAGAAGATAACCAAAAATAAAATGCATCATAAAATGGCTGATTATATAAATTTTGATACTTGAACAATATTTTCAACAGTTATGTTAGCAGAAAGGGAAACGGGTAAAATCACATGATAGATACTGACAAGGGAAATTGAAAAGGACGAAACGCATGGTACCCTAGTATGGCCATACCAAACATGTTATGCTTCGCTTTTTCATTATATTACAGTTCACTAAGAGACACATTGCTGTCAAGAACAATACACATCGTATTCTGGCTTTACAGCTTGTGGACCTGTGGTTCTTAACCAACCATACCAGCAGCACAAACACTAACATTCAGATACAAATGGAAAATGATATTTGCATTGCACAGTGATATCTATAAAGATGATAGTATTGGATAAATAGAGAGACACTAAAGCATTAATACTACAAAGCAGAAACAAAAATGTCATGTATCCATACAAGTTTGCACGATTCCTTCTGAATCTTTACACCCACCTGGAACTGTAAAACAGAAATGGCAAAAAATAAAAAATAAAAACACTCGTCACTAACAAAAATCAAACCTTCTTTCTTAACTATATCTTCAAAACCCTGAAAAACAACAAGAACAAGCAATCACTCACTCAAAAAAACATTGAATTACTAATCTGGTTTGATAAAAACTCAAAAACACAAACCCCCATATGTTCTCGATCCCCTCCTAAACATCAAAATCCAAATGATCATATCAAAACTTGCCAAAAACTAAAACAAAGTAAAATCAATAGCAAAAGAAACCAAAAATAGGGTAAAATTATCTTTATCATAATCATAGGCATCTTAATCTAATTCAATCAAAACTAAAAGGTTCTGTGACATTTTCTCATTTCCACCTAAGATAAAAAAATCCAAGCCCACCATATCAAAACTCACAAAAAACCCAGTAAGAGATAAAAAGGGGAAAATTTTCACATTAATATCATAAACAGCGACAACAACAACAACAAAAATAACCCACAATAGTAACATGAAAAAATCAATAAAAAAAACTACAACAACTACCTACTAAGCAATTGGCCTAGGAGGCGGCGGCAACATCAAGCTATGAGTACCATTCCCACCACCCCCCTCTCCACCTCCACCTCTTCTCACAATAAACGGATGCTGCAACAACTGATTGGCAGTCCACCTCCTCGATGGCTCCCTCTGCAGGCAACAAGCAATAAAATTCCTAAACTCCCTTGATGCACTCGCCGGCGCCTCCGGTGGTTGTGACATACAAATTGCACACATTAAACTTGCCCAATCCCCTTGTCTTTCTACACCAAATGGAAACCTCCCTAAATAGAACTCCAAAATGCTAACCCCTAAACTCCATATATCCCCTGCATACCCATCATACAATCCTTGATTCAGATCAGTGTTTATCCTTTCTGGGCTCATGTAAGCAATTGTTCCTACTGAGCTATTGCAGGGATCCATCGTCTGTGCTAATATTCTGCTAACCCCAAAATCAGCTATCTTAACATTTTTTTTAGAGTTAATTAACAGATTACTTGGCTTAATATCTCTGTGCACAATTTTCCTTTTATGCAAGTAGGCGATGCCGTTTAATATCTGCCGAGCCACGTCAGATAGATATGCCTCGTGGTTTATGTGGGTCCCTTCTAAGGAACCGTTGTCCATGAATTCTAGAAGGACCTGGATCTCACCGTTGTGATCGAACATGTCGTGGCATTTAACGACGTTAAGGTGGTTGACGTCGCGGAGGATCTCGATCTCGCGGCAGATCTGGTTGCGAACGGAGTCTTCGTGGTTGCCGTAGATGACTTTGAGAGCGTAGAAGCGGCCGGTTGGACGGTGGACGACTTTGTAGACGGTTCCGCCGCTGCCGCTTCCGATTCGGTTGATTCGGTCGAGCTCGGAGAAGCTGAGTTGAGCTCGAGCTAAGGAGACGGAGGATGAAGAGGGGTTTGAGCCGACGGAGTTGGGCGGGAGAGGGAGGGGGACCGCGAGGGCAGGGTCGCGTTGTGGGAGAGGGAGGGTTAAGTCAGGGCGGCGACGCTGTCTGCTGTTGTTGGTGTGACGATTAGTGGGGGAGGGGGATTGTGGTGGTGGTGGTTGAATCGGTTTCATGACTCGGTGAGTAGAGTCGAATAGGATGAGCTGGGGAATTTTGAGAGGGAGAGGGGCGATCCTTTGGTCTGAGAGAGAGGGGGGGGGCTATGGGGGCTATATGTCCGGGAGGGGAAGGAATCGGTACTTTAAAGGGAGGAATATGTCACGCGCTTTGGAGGAGAGTGGGGGACTAGGGCCAGTGAGGGATAAGTGGGGTCCAGCGAGGAAAGGTCAGGGTAAGGGCCTGAGTACGGTAAATGCGCGTGAGGGGTAGGGTTTTAATTGTCTGCGGGTGAAGACATTGGGTATCTCGTGGAAATTTTAAGACTTGTTTATGGGTTTTGTACCCATTATTAAAATATTTTTTAATGAAAAAAAACAAAAAAAATCTACTTTCATGCTTGTCATGCTGTGATTTATTATGACATTCCAAGATATATTTTCTCTTGTTACAAAGGAAATTGTATCCTTCCAAGAGTATTGCCACGCTACATTGATAGGTGGGAGTTTTAGTTGTTAAATTTGACTGGTTTTGTGGATTGAT
>Ga0325410_1005094_pt1 | contig 14595 bp, 7 predicted proteins | sample PopdelMetagenome_16_FD_206182 | JGI IMG/M metagenome (GOLD analysis project Ga0325410, IMG submission 206182) | Populus deltoides microbial communities from Bellville, Georgia, United States - Xylem-PdIQD-R3 | ecosystem: Host-associated > Plants > Phyllosphere > Stem > Wood/Secondary xylem... | reverse complement strand
ACAATGAAAGCGATTTGGACCGGACTTACTTTTCCTCCTTTGCCAAGAGAATCGGTTTTCTTGGACTTGTTTTGCTTCCCCATTTCTTCTTATTTAAGAGAGATTTGGGGATTTTACAGGGGAGATGGAGAGAAATGAAGGGGAGGGAGGGGGTTTTGAAGGGTGAAAATGCGGGGGCGGGAGGTTTTGAAATAATTTGGATTTAGCCGTTGTTTGTTTTGGGTTTGCAATGTTGTCTGTCCGCGCCAGGAACAGAAACTCTCCGGGAGTGGATATATTAGATAGTAAAAGCATATTTGTTTTTGTTTTTATTTTTTAAAATGGTTTTTAAAAAATTTAAATTTTTTTTTAATTTTATATCATGCTGATATCAAAAATTATTTTTTAAAAATAAAAATAATGCACTTCTAAGTAAAAAATATTTTAAAAAACAACAACTACTACAATACTAAATAAACTCCAAGTAAACTCAAATTATTATATTTAAAAAAATATATCATTTAATAAAAAAATAGTTTGAAGTAAAATTCGAGTTAGTTACACACAACATTTTAGGGAAAAAAAAGGCTTCGTCTTTTTTTTTTTTAATTAACGTGAGTGTTTCGGTCAGTTTGTGCATGCTTCGACTAATCTCATGGGCCCTGAAGTTAACGACCATGTAAGCCTCCAGTGATCTGGAGGTTTGTGGGACTTGAACTGGTGATCTCTAAAGAGTTAATTCAGGACTTAATCAGTTGAGCTACATATTTCGGGATTTGTTGGTAATTGTTAGCATGGTGTCAACCTACCAATGAAGAAGCTTAAATTTTTGCTTTCTAATTTTTAGTAGGGTTGCGTTTGTTTTTCGAAAAGTGGTTTCTAGAAAACCACTTTCCAAACTTTCATGTGTTTGTTTGTTATTAGGAAATGTGGTCAACGGGCCCTGAAGTCAACGATCATGTAAGCCTCCAATGATCTGGAGGTTTGTGGGACTTGAACTGGTGATCTCTAAAAAGCAAATTCAGGACTTAATCAGTTGAGCTACATATCTCGGGATTTGTTGGTGATTGTTAGCATGGTGTCACCCTACCAATGAAGAAGCTTAAATTTTTGCTTTCTAACTTTTAGTAGGGTTGTGTTTGTTTTTCGAAAGTGGTTTCTAGGAAACCACTTTCCAAACTTTCCTATGTTTGTTTGTTATTAGGAAATGTGGTCAACGGAAAATACTTTCTGGTCAAAGAAAAATTTGGTTTGATTTCCAGGAAAGTGTTTTCCTTTTATTTTGGGCAGAAAACACTTTCCGAAAGTTGTGAAAAATTTAGAAATGTCATATTATTTGTTGATTATATCAAATATGGTCCTCAAACTTTTGATTACTATATATATTTTGTTTTGAATATTTGTTTTTCAATTTCATCCCTTAGAATTTAATTTTTATATTAACTTTAGTCCTGATTTTTATAATTGTTATTTACTTTTCCCTTATTATTTTTTAATTGAAAGTTTTTATCTATCAAATTTGGTCCTCATTCTTTTGATTGTTATTTATTTTATTTGAAATAATTTATGAAATGTTAATTATTATTATTTTAATTTCTTTATTTTTTAAATTTTTTTTATTTTTTAGATTTGATCATCTCTATTATTTTGATTATTATTTATTTTATTTGAGATAATTTATGAAATTATATTTTTTTTTCCAGTTTCATTCTCATTCAACTTTTTAATTTGTAAGATTTTTTCCTTATTATTTTAATAAATTTGAGAAAAATAAAACATTAACAAGTTATTTTCCAGCCCATTTTCCATGACATAACCAAACACTATAAAGTGTTTTCCAACTTATTTTCCATTACACTACCAAACATAGAAAAATAATTTATTTTTCCAGAATTTACTTTCCCATTATTCACTTCCAAAAAAAAAACTACTTTCCAGCAAACAAACAGAGCCTATATCTTACATGGTTTTTCCGAGAATCAAGTTACAACAAAGGGAAATATTGAACAAAATTTACCAGAGCATTAAATCCATAAAACCAAAATGGGTGGGGTGGACAAAAATGTATGTGGGTGAGCAAACATGGAAACTGATTTTGGACTTTCTGTTTTGTATGGAAATCAAAGAAAACCACAGCCAATTTTGAGTTGCAATGGCTGTCGAAATAGAAAACTTAAAATACCTTTAAAATTAAAGCTAATTAAACGCAAAAATATTTAGTTTTATGATAAAACTAGACCTGTATCATGCTATGATGTGGGGTTGGATTATTTTATATATATATATATATATAAAACAATATTTATGTGAGGGAAGCGTATTTTAAAAAATAAAAACAATTGAGTTATAAATTTGATTGGATAAAATAAATTAGTTTTATTTTAATTAGATGATAAAAAAATAATAACAACAAATTAACCAAAAACAAATATCACGATAACTTAGGAAAAAAGTATTTTTTTCAAAGGAGAAAAAACGATGTAATTCAATTCTTAGTCAATTAAATACGAAAGAAAAAAATTGGATAAGAAAGAATTAAAAAAAAAATTGAAATAACATAACAAACATATAACCCGAGTAATTAGGGTCAAGTTAACCCGTCAAATTCGTAATCTAAATCATAAGATCGGCATAACTCGACAGAAAAGAAAATGAAGAAAACCACATAGCCAATATTTTTATATATAAAAAAACTCAATGTCGAATAATGAAATCAAAAAGAAAAATAAATAAAAAAAGAAAAGAAAAGAAAGTGATGTTAACTCGCGTTAACTTTTCAAACTTCTGATTCAAGTCATTAGACCAAAAGCACCATATAGGAAAAAATCATGATGCTCAGTCCTCAACCAATCAAATTGAAAAAAAAAATTAATTATACAAAAGGATCCAAAAAAAATATCAATTAAAGAATGAGGGTCAAAAATAAAATAAAAAATAAATTAGTAGACAATTATAAATTTTTTATTAAATAGTGAAATTGAAAAGAAAAATTAATTTAATAAAAAGACCTAAAAAAATCAAAAAAATGAGAATCAAATTAAAAAAAATCACAAATTAAGATTAAGTGATAAAATTAAAAACAAATTAAAATTTTATAAAAAAAACCAAGAAAAAAAATTTAAAATCAAAATAATAAAGATCAAAGTTGAAATATCAATAATTGATAGGACAACTCTGAAATTTAATAATATTTATATTTATTAAAAGACTTGCCTCATTCAACTTGATAATAACAAAAATAAAAAAACATAATAAAATGATAAAAAAAAAAATCCTTGTTGCAAGTTTTAAAAATGTTGCTTTTAAATGCAACTGAGTCATTTTATTATATATTAAAATATGAAAAAACAAAAAGGCTCTTTGATGCTTGTTTTAAAAATTTTGCTTTAAGAATAAATTAGTAATTTTATCACGCTGATAAAATAAAAAAATAATTCTACTTTAATCAATATAATAATAATTAATTACCTTTATAAAAAGATTAAAATACCCCTAACACCAAGTTAATTGATGTTTTAGAGAATTGAAAGTGAATAGTAAAATGTGTCTAGTGAATCTCTCTTTCATTTTAGTTTTTTTTTTTTAGTTTAATTTAACAGTGACATAATTAAGTTTTTGGTCTCGCAAATCTCTCACCTTAATTTGATTCGAACCAACCCTAATATCTACGTTATCCATGTATGTTAGCTTGACTTAACATCTTAATTGAGATGTGGAAACATGTAATTATCAATGTTAATAGAAACATGAAAATAATATATATATATATATATATATATGAGTAATTAATTAATTAATTAATTTCTTTAAAAATGATAAATAAATAAAAAATATAAAAAAGGTATGCTCTCCGTAAGACAAACCCCTTGTCCTTAACACTAAGATTAAAATAAATAAAAACTAGGTAGGTTTTTGGATATGTTATAAACTTATATTTATTTAATTTAACTCTAACATTTGAAGTACAACCTGCTTCACATAAACTTTACATTTCAAATCTTTAAGTATGATAAGATTGGTTTTCTACCGTTCGATATCTCGTATCACTATCATAAAATTATTGAATACAAATAAAAATATCAAAAGAAACAATATCATCAATAAATTATAATGACATTTACTAATGGACCAAGACGTTACTATTTTCCTTGGTATTCATTGAAGAAAATTTTTAATCGGTGAATTCCGAATGAATTATAGTTGGAAATCAAAGAATAAGAAAAATAGAAAAATGATGTATCATCGTTATAAACAGAATTACTGATAAAATATGCATGTTAATACCCGTTGGTAAATCTGTTAATAATATTTGAGTTATAACTTGACAGATGACTTCCTTCCCCATTTATACTTCTTTTTTCTTTCTTTTTATTCTGTAAAAAACAGCACACGACACCCATGCTCCTCTCATTTTATCACAAATCAAGCTCTCATCATGACAAATTCAGCCACCCTGACACTCAATCTATTAGCATCCCTGTTTTAGTTCCTTTTTTAAAAAAAAGATTCTCCATGTCAAGTAAGCAAGACTTCTCATTTCTTATTGCAACTCGTTTTTAAAATATTAATTTTTTGGTATTTTTATATTGTATATGTAGTTTTTTATGTGTTTACTTGTTTTACAACTTTTTTCTATAGAAATTTGTTGCATGGATGTATGATTTGTACATGTTAAGGTTTGTTTATTTTTTGTCATTTAATAAAATTAAGATGGATTTTGTAATTTAGATATTTTATAATGAAATAGATAATGACTTATATAATAGGTACGTTTCATATTTAATCAATTTTATTGTTAAGTTAAAAATTTCGATAAATTTAAAGGAATTTGATTTTTTAGAGAAAATTGATAATAATTATAGGGTAACAAATATGAAACAAGTGTTGTGATTTTATTGTATTTGCAGGTTAGATAGATAAAAAACATAAAAATATTTGAGAAAAATAATATCAACAGAATATAAAATACTAACAGAGCTTCAAAAAGATCAACGTTTCTCCTGAAGATCGTAGCTCCTTGCCCCATGATGATTCCATAACAGTTATATTTTAAGATTTGAATAGAAAATGGCATCCATAATCAGAATCACCAACCTAGCTAGAAAGCTGGAGAAGACAGATGGTTGAGGAAGCATGTGAGTTTGCTTCGTCAACCATGTAAATCTCTGCTACCCTGCTTCAAAACGCAAAGCGCTCTTTTACATTGCTTGATTAGGCTCTTGTTGGATGACGGAATTTAAGTGAGAGTTCTTTGATTTGCTGTTTTTCTGGTTTCTGAATCCATTATCGCCGGTCAGAATAGCCATGTTGATTATATCCATCAGGAGAAATGCACGGCTGCAATTAATAGTTGTTTTATTTAATCGACAATTAATAAGATATAAATATTGTATATATATATATAAATAATAAATAATAGTTTGATAATAAATATTTTTATAGATATTCAAAATTTAATTGTTCTGGACCGTTCACACTAAAAAATTATGTTATTGGCAAAACATAAAATGCAAAAAAAAAAAAAAAGATAAATGAGAGAAGATAATTTTAGCACAATGAATACATTTTCTTCTATGATCTTAATCATTATCTTTTTACTGTCAGACAACGACATGAACACAAAATTATGTCTTATCTATTATTTTGTCTGCACAAATCGGTCTCGTCTCTTGCATCTCATTTCTTATTTTCTTGTCCACACATTCAATCCTCTTGTATCCTATATATTCTTCCACTTTATAAATTAATTTTTATTGTTAAATAATCATCTTAACCCAAAAATTTAAGTTGTTAGATGATGTCTCAAGATATGATTTGTATTATTCTCTAACCTTTTAAACTTGAAACTTGCATAAACTCACATTACTTTGTGCTTAATTTTTTTATCAAATAAATAAGGATGATAAGATTCTAATTACTCGTGACCGTTTGGTTATCAAGGCTCTGATACCATGTCAAAAAATCATCTCAACCTCAAAAATTTAAGTTGTTAGATGAGATCGCAACATATAATTTATATTATTCTATAACATCTATCAATGTTTAGTGTATTGATTTCTTTTGTTATCTTATTATGATTATTATTATTATTATTATTATTATTAACTAAAGGGTGTTCATTTGTTGTTTCTTATTGTATTTATAGCTTTTCTCCTAAAAACAATTATTACCACTTCCATTTACCAACCAACAATTCACGTTTATTACTTATTTAACCAGTTTAATCCTATGCTTTTAATGAATTGAACGTGATGTTTCATGCTATGAATAATATATAATAGCACTTAATTAGAAGAGAAAATGGCAGCATTGTAGAGTTTTCCTTGTTAAAATCATTAACTTCAACAAAAACGACATCATGGGGCAATTACGTTAATTCAAACTGCAATATACGTAGGTTGTCTATTTTAAATTTCCATGTTAAGTTACTTGAATATTTCATTAATTTTCTCTGGAATAATGGGGCACAAGGCTCTGGAAAATTGCCTCCTATGTCCTAACTAGCGACTGTCGGTGCAATGATGGGAGATTCTGAGCACAGTGAAGGTGGAGTAAGATATATATGATAGATAATCCTTTGGAATTTATATATCAGACCATATAATTTGCATTATCAGATAGATTTAGTGGGAGGATGCTATGATGCAGGAGACAGTGTAAAGTCTAGATTTCCAATAGCGTTGACTGTATTGAACCATGTTCCCAACTAGAAGCCAAATGAGAACTCTCAGACGCCTTGAAAGCGATCAAAAGGAGCACAGGCTACTTCATCAAAGCCCACCCTCGCCCAGACGTCCTCTATGGTGAAGTAGTTGACGGTGATTCAGATCCGTCTTGGTGGGAAAGGATGTTTTTTGAATAGTTTTGAAACCCGGCCTGGTTGGTCGACTCGGGACCCGGCCGATCCAGGGCTGGAACCGGGCTGAGTTGAAGAAAAATAGAAAAAGTCATGACCCGGTGTGACCCGGTGGGCTGACCCGGCAAAACCCGGTCAAAAACTCGGTTGCGACCTGTTGATTTTTGTTTGTTTTTTTTCTAAAACGACATCATTTTGATTTTTTTTTAAATATGGATGATCCGGGCGACTCGATGACCCAGTCAAAACTCAAAATCCGGGCCTTAGACCAGGCCAGGTTTAAAAACTATGATTTTTTGTATGTTGCTGCATGGCTTCGATAAGCTGTAATGTCAGCGGGAATAAAAAATAGGTTTTGAGGCATGGAAATCATTATTTTTAAGGTATTAATTACTCCCAATATTTCTTGCGGAGTTAAAATAATATATCTTCATACAACAAAACATTAGACTTATAGACATCAATTTTTATAAGTTTGTTAAGAAGTTCTGTTTTATTTCTGATAAACGTAAACAAAGTGTTTGTAGAGAAAAACTAGAGAGAGAAGAAGGTCTCGTTTGTTTGCTGGAAAGTAGTTTTTTTTTAAAAGTGAATTCCGGAAAAGTAAATTATTTTCCGATGTTTAGTAGTGTATTAAGAAATAAGTTGGAAAACACCTTCTTGTATTTGGTTATGCCATATGAGCTGAAAAATAACTTATTAATGTTTTATTTTTTCAAGTTTATTAAAATAATGAGAAACAAATCTTACAAATTAAAAAGTTGAATGAGAATGAAATTGAAAAAATTATAATTTCATAAATTATCTCAAATAAAATAAATAATAATTAAAATAATTGAGATCAAATCTAACAAATAAAAAAATTGAAAGATGAAGAAATTAAAATAATAATAATTACCATTTCATAAATTATTTCAAATAAAATAAGTAACAATAAAAAAAATAAGGACCAAATTTGATAGATAAAAAATTTCAATTAAAAAATGATAAAGGAAAAGTAAATAACAATTATAAAAATGAGGACCAAAGTTAATATAAAAATTAAATTCTAAATGATGAAAATGAAAAAAAAAATATTCAAAACAAATTATATATAACAATAAAAAATTTGAGGATCAAATTTGATATAATCAGCAAATAATATGACATTTCTAAATTTTTCACAACTTCCGAAAAGTGTTTTCCACCCAAAATAAAAAGAAAACACTTTCTTGGAAACCAAGCCAAATTTTTCTTTGACTAGAAAGTGTTTTCTGTTGACCAACTTTTCTAATGACAAACAAACACAAGAAAGTTTGGAAAATGATTTCCAAGAAACCACTTTCCATCAAACAAACGCCCATGAAGATTGTTTTGTAATTAATTTTTGTCATTATCAAATTGATATTTATAAAGAAAATAATATATTTTCAGACCAATCTGTCTGTAGAGTTTAAAGGCACAACTATTAATTATAGAAGGAACAAATAGGGTAAAAAAGGTTAAAAAAATAGTGAGTCAACCCAAACTAGTTGTAATATAGGCATTAAGGGGTGAGTTAGTCTTGGTTAACTTGTTAAACTCATGTCTTATGTCATGAAATTAAGATATCCTAATAGAGATTGAGATAACCTAATATAAATTGAGTTAACTTGTTAAACTCGTGTCTTTTTTTGAAGAAAACCACAAAACTAACAAAAAAAATTATCACGATAACCGGAGAAAAAAACTTTTATCTAAGAGCGGAAAAACAATATTGTTTAATTTTTAACAAATTAAATATGGAAGGATAAAATAGGATAAAAAGGAAAAAAAAACTAACATGAATCTACATAAGGTAGCATGATAAACATGTAATCTGAGCATTAAAGGCCGAGTCAATCTAGATTAGCCCGCCAAACTCGTGTCCTAGGTAATGAGGTCAGAATAATCCAAAAAAAGAAAAGAAATTGAAGAAAACCATAAAGCCAATTTTTTTAAAAAATAAAAAATATTGAATGATAATATCAGAAAAGAAAATAAACCAAAAAAATGTTAAGCCTTTTTAACTTTTCAAACTCGTAACTCGAGTCATTATACTGGAAACACTATATATGGAAAAATCATGAAACACAATCCCTAAGAAATGAAACACTGAAAGACAAAATTGAAAGAAAAAAAAACTATACAAAAAGATTCAAAATAAAAAATAAAAGAAAGAGGGTTCAAATAAAAATAACAAATAAATTAGAGGGAAACAATAATTTTTTAATTTGAGGGTTAAATTGAAAAGAATAATAACATTAACAAAAGAATAAAAAATAAAAATAAATCAAAAGAATCATGATTAAATTGTAAAAAATAATATACTATGAACTTGAATTGAATAATCAAATTAAAAACTAATAAAACTTCTATAAAAGGGATAAGAAAAAAAATCAGAAATAAAAAAAAATGGACCAAATTGAAAAAAATAATATATGATAAATTGAGATTGAAAGATGAAATTGAAAATAAATAAAATTTTTATAAAAAAACAAAAAAACAAAATTAAATTTAAAAAAAGAAGAATTGAAATTAAAATAATAATAAAAAAAGATAAATCTATAATTTTTAGAAAAGGAAAGAGAAGACATGAAAAAAAAAAAGGTCAACCATTGACAAATTGCCTCATCTTTGCCTACACGTGCGCACCACCAAGAAAAGAATGCATTAATGCATCTAAAAATATGATGAAGGGGAATTTTCGATCACCATGAGGGCTTCACAAGCTGCTCGAAGTGCATGGGTATCTCTTATTAATAACTTTTTAGATTAAAAAATTAATTTTCAAACTTAAAAGGTGAAAGTGTCATCCACATAGTGGAACTCAAAAAAAAAAATAAAAATGAAAAGACTAAAATATCCCTCTACCTATAGCTTAATCTTTTTTAACTCTAGGGAAAATTTTGTTATTTTACTGTAATTTTTTAAAATATCAAAATAGCTTTATTAGCTAATTTTAAAATTTATAATTCCAATGGTAATTAAATCATTCTATTAAACTTAAAAAAATTAGACAATTACATTCTTGTATAAATCTTTAATGATTAATACATCGTATAAAAAACTAAAATACCCTTAATGATTCGCAAATGTTTTTTTAAACATGTTTATATTTATATATATATATATATATATATATATATATATATATATATATATATATATATAAACTTGTGTTATTACCTGTTTCATTATAATTAAACATAATAATTTTGCATCATTGATGCTAATAACGATGAGTGTAGAATAGCTAGAACATGCTTGAAAGTCACAGTGGAACTCATGAGCACCTTTAAAACAAATAAAACTAGCTATGATATTATTTTGTAAACTAGCCTCGTTTACAAAATTTATACTATTATTATTATATGAAAAATTTCGTGGAAAATTACATCGAGTCTTCTATGTGAAGATTTAAAAAAAGTCAACAAAAATGTTAGAATTATTTATAAAATACTTAAAAACCTATGCTATGTTAAAATAACAAAATTTGCAAGCAATATATATCTCAGCTTTGCAAAATCCTCTGGGCCATTGAGGCATGTAACATCGGAGACTGAAGCAGACACTACTTGGTGATTGTCGAGGTAGAAAAGCTAGCTAGAATTAACACGATGAGGTATGAAGTCAGGAAAACCCACAATACAATCGTTGACATGCATCATCCTTTTCACAAATATATCATCAACTTAATTATGAATTATACGTACAACTTCAGGTTTTAGCAACCCATCCCTACAATTTGTATCAAGAGAGACAAAAAAAAAAATTCAATCATATCAAGATTGTAGCCAGGAGTAAGTAAAAAACCGATTAAACCAGAAAAAAATAACTTAAAAAACCGATTAAATTTTAAAAAAACTAACCGGTTTGGTTTCGGTTTTTTAAGTCTGAAACCGAAAAAACAAAAAAAAATAGAAATCAAGCCAAACCAAAAAAACCAAGCCAAACCGGTTTGAATTGGTTGGTTTGAACCGGTTTCGGTTTTTTTTAATTTCAATTTGATTATTTTTTTTTATAAAAACCGAACCAAACTGAAAATAATCATCCTTAATTGTAGCATATATACAATAAGAAACAACTTCATGCACAACAAACCGTGTTGAGAAGGAGATGATGCTCCCTAATTTCTCAATTTAGAGATTAATTTGATAAAAAAAATAGAACTCTAAATTGATTTGATTATAAAACCCTATTAGAGAAGAGAATAGGGTGAAGGAGTGAAAGAGATTGGGGGAAAAAATGTCATGGCATCTAAGTATTTGTTTTGTATTGCATGCGAGAGTAAATTTATTTTATATTTTATTTTAAAGTTTGAGTTGACAAAATGTAATTTTTTATAATTGGATAACAAAGTAAAAAAAAAACTAGCCTATTTGGAAGTGTAGTTACGATTATTTTTTTAAAGTGCTTTTCGTGTTGAAATGTATCAAAATAATATTTTTTTATTTTTTATTTTTTTTTAGATCACCGTATCAAAAAGATCCAAAACATATAAAAAAAAATTTAATTTTAAAAAAATGTTGTTTATTCCACGTTCCCCAACGTTATTTACTCCGCATTCCCCAAAACGTTGTTTAGTGTGTTTGGCAGTGTGGTTGTGGTTGCGGTTGCTTTTCAAATAGCTTTTTGTGCCAAAATACATGCCAATGATTTTTTTTATTTTTTAAAATTTATTTTTGACATCAACACATCAAAATAATTTAAAAACACTAAAAACATATTAAATTGAAGTTAATAAAAAAATAAAAAATTTTTAAATTTTATCAAAAATACTTTTAAAACGCAGAAACAAACAAGTTCTAAGAAGGTAGGATGTAATTTCCCCAAAACTTAACAATCCAATTCGTTTTCTTTGTTCCCTATTAAAACACAAGAGAAAAACTATCCAAATCATCTACTACAGTGAATCTATGACACTTATTTTCCACGGATGAGTTTTTCAAAATCTCTAAAATTAAACTAATGAACTATTTAAAAGTGTGGTTTTAATTATTTTTTAAAATATTTTTTATTTTAAAATGTATCAAAATAATATTTTTTTTATTTTTTAAAAATTATTTTTAATATCAGTATATTAAAATGATTCAAAAATATTTTGAAGTAAAGAAAAAAAAATATATTTTTAATTTTTTTAAAATATTTTTAAAATACAAAAATAAATAAAAGAATTAAAAAAAAAATCACCATCTATTTGAAGAATCATCTAGCCATGGATGTATAAGCAAAGATTGAGCTGAACCTAAGGGCTAAGGGTCCATGGGTACCAATAACCGAAGCCTATATAGCTTTCAGTGTTACTAGCCACTGGTCACCCTTCATACAGCTGTCCCATGTCTCCACTTTAGCGTCCATCCAAAGTCACTCCTCGTGGTTCTAAACTTCGGGCGCTCTTGATGAAAGCAACATCACACAATGAGACCTAGCATGACAGCTCGCCCTCATTCTGGACCCCATTACCAGTCTTGTAGCCATGGCAGGCTTTGTAATTCGAAATATTTCATAATTATTTTTTAAAATATTTTTTTATTTAAAAATATATTAAAATACTATTTTTTTATTTTTTAAAAATTATTTTTAATAATACAAAAATACTAAAAAAATATTAATTTGAAGTACAAAAAATAAAAAATTTTAATTTTTTAAAAAATACTTTTTAAACGCTAAAACAAACAAGCTCTAAATCCATCCATTTTACAGATACACCTCCTTTTAAATATACAGTATTCAAACCTTTCCGGTGATTATAATTTGTATAGACTTTGTTTTTTGATCATCTATTTATTTGTAATAATTTTATGTTGTCTATTTAAAGCAATAATCGAAAATTATGTTATTAATAACTATATAGTTTTATTTTTGTTTTAGAGAATCAATTGCATAGACCATGGAGTTGCCATTATACCAATGTTTTCGATATTTGACCATCAACATAATTGTATTCACAATTTTATTCAAATCTATTTGCTTTAATCATAGTCATTGACATTCTATGATGCTTAAAGTAAAATCATTGTCTGAGGTAAAGTGGTTTTGTCATCTTTCCCCAAAGCCAATAGTTTGCATTTTCATTAAAGTTTCCATTATTAATCCAGCATCTCTGTTTTTTATAATAAATAAATTATATTTTTATCAATCAAACAGAATAATTTATTAAAATTTATTTAAAATTATTAGTAATTCACAGTTCAAAGTATTTTTTTACTAAAAAATAAATTAAAATAAAATTATTTTTGATATCAACACATCAAAACAATCTGAAAAATACAAACCACTTACCAATACTAACTGAAGTCATGAGAAATGGCATCTCAACAGTAATTTTATTGAAGATTGGCCTTCCCCAAACCACAGTATACCTCAGCATTTACAGCACAAGGACACGGCCAAGCCTCTGTTCACAGCAATAAATTCAAGGCATTATCCAGGGCAGAGAGAATGTACAGAAGAACGACACACAGCACGATCTTCCATTGATAGACAGGCAATGGCCACAGTCGAAGGTTCTTTAAATTTAATGATTTTGGTGGACTCTGTTTTCCTCTATTAAATGGCTTTCTGCTCCTTTATCCTTACCAAGACGACAAAAGAGCATGCGCACATTAGTCTTTGCCTGGAAAGAGTTTGCTAAAGTAATAATTAAGCACATTGTCTTGCTCCACCCAACCATCTTTTATCTGTGTTTTATATGCGATGACTTTTGTTTCTGGTAGAAATTAAAAAATAATTAGTTTATATATTATTGAGTTTTAAATTTTAATTTTGTAGAAATTAAAATAATCTGTTTTTCCCTTATCTTACAAGTAAAAATCTATCTCCTAATAATTTTATTTGAAAAATTTATTTTTTTAGAAATCACAACTACAGCTACAGTGTAAAAAGCTCGCTTGGTATTATAATAATAATTATTTTTTATTTAAAAATTTATTAAAATAATATTTTTTAAAATTAGTTATTGATGTTAGTATATTAAAATAATTCAAAAACATAATAATAAAAAAATATTTTAAAATAAATATAAAATAAAAAAATCAACTGTTCTTTGAAAAATACTTTTTTAAACCTAAAAAGAAACAGATTCCAGACACACACAAAGAGGCAACAAGGAGGAGGATGCATAAGCACCCACCGAGCAGGTTAGTGGTGCTGCGAAGAATCCTTGGCTTTATTTTTACCGCACTACCAAAGAAAAAATCATAAATAATTCGAAAAAGAAAAAGAATGGACTCCTAAAAATAGAGTGGAGTGGAGGTACATACAACTCGCTAACTGGTTGGTCCAAGTGTCCTTTTAGAAGTCAGTTCAGGACAAGACAAAAGGGCGTGGATGCAATCGAGAGTAGAGTTGATGTCTGCCTTTGAATTAATTAGGGTGTTTGACAACTGGATTCTTTTTTGGGTTATTTCATTAATACCCTTCTATGTTTTGCATTTTTCTTCTTTTGCAATCAATGATTATTTTTTTCTGTCGCAAAATGTTTTGGAAAACACGGATAGATTTACTCAGAAACATATTAAAATAATATATTTTTTTATTTTTTAAAAATTATTTTTAATATAAATATATTAAAATAATTTAAAAACATTAAAAGTATATTAATATAAAATTAAAAAAATAAAATATTTTTAAATTTTTTCAAAAAGTGAAAACAAACAAGCCTATAACCTATTTGCAAAATCAAAGGACACAGGGGTATGGTTGCAAAATAAGCTATTCCCTCACGCAGCAGCAACTCAGAGAAAGTGGGTCAGAGAGTT
>Ga0325410_1005087_pt1 | contig 14607 bp, 13 predicted proteins | sample PopdelMetagenome_16_FD_206182 | JGI IMG/M metagenome (GOLD analysis project Ga0325410, IMG submission 206182) | Populus deltoides microbial communities from Bellville, Georgia, United States - Xylem-PdIQD-R3 | ecosystem: Host-associated > Plants > Phyllosphere > Stem > Wood/Secondary xylem... | reverse complement strand
GAAAATGCAGTTTGTTGAGTAAAGGACATGTTCATTTTGAAAGTAGCTTCTAAATATTGCCGATGATGCTATCTGTAAGTGTTCTTTCAAGAAAATAATGGATGTGAGATAAACTTATGGCAACAAAAAGGAAATGCAGAAATTCATATTGCCGGTTCAATGAGAAGAATAGGACTAAGTTTATCATGTATGAATTTATTGATTGTGAGAAAAACTTTCCATGTCCTCAAGGCAATTATAACCAGAGCTGATTATCCAAAACCCACTTTTTGCAATGATTTGATCAAACCTGACTATTCTCTATTGGACTTTTGCATGGCCAAAAGGATTCTCCAGGCAAAGCATTTGCGGCAGTTGAAAAGAAAGGTAAATGTTCTGGCTGAGAAAATGGCAAAGGCAAAGAATCCACTTTTAGACCCTGACGTTGGCAGTCAGCTTGTTGAAGATTGGTAACAAGATCTTGAGAATGTTGTGAATGATTGAGATTGTAGTCAAGCTTCTTTGAGGTATTCAGCATTGAAGAAATGTTTTTTTGTTCTTGACCACGTTTCATAGGAGTATTGTTGTTGACATCAGTGAGCTGAAGCCTTTTCAAATCAAGAATCTGTTCCAGAATAAAGCAGGTACTTTCCTGCTGTGGACCTTTGTACGATAACTGAAAGATGATGAAAAAGACTGAGAATGCAAACTAGAAAGGGTTTCGAGTCTTCATAGGGAAAGAAAGAAAAATTACTGCATAGTTCTTTATTTGTTCCCTAATAGTGAATCTAAAAGACCATTTTTATGGTTGAAATAGCAGGTTACAAAAATCATATTCCTTTGATGCAAAGTAAATAATGTAAATAGCAGGTAGCTCTGTGTTAAACTTCATATACAAAGTTGTAGTATCAACTTGTAATATTTCATATACAAGACATTAAATATTATCCTAGTTGCAACTGCTTTGATTAATTTTTACAAGTGGCAATTTCATTAGAAGCAATAGCCCATGATCATCTCTATCTTAACTTCATCCTTCTATTAGGCAAAGAAAATGATATATTAAATTATAGTTCATATATCAGCTCAGTAGTCCAGATGTTGAAGTCATGAAAAGTATCATGATGAATAAATTTACAATTAACTTAGCTTAAATTTTATAATTTACCAATCAGTAGCTAGAACATGGAAATTCAGTGCATATGAAGTTCCTGAAATCTAGAATTTACAAATATACAATCAACTTAACTTAAAATTTATAATTTAGCAATCAGTAACTAGAACATGGATATCAATGCATATGAAGTTCCAAAAATCTTGAGTTGGGTTGCAATTGATATCGTCTTCCTAATATATTGCTGAGTGCACTCCTCATCCCTGGATTAACTTTTTTTAATTTCTTGACAAAAATATAATGGTAGAAACCATGAGGACAGATATAAGCAGCTACCTGGTGTTTTATATTATAAAAATAAAATCTCGTGAATTTTAGTAACAATAATCTATAACCCCAATTAAATCAACAGCAGAAACTTCTGGCAAGCATAAACATACTTAAAAAATCTTTTAAAATTTGTTCGCACCTCAGGTTGTTGATTGCCTGATCCAACATCAGACTCTGCACCAGAGACCAAAGTTGAGTGAATCAGTCTAGATTTTCTTGAAGACCGTCCAATTTGTTGGCAGGACTTCCCTGGAATGTCAAATTTTGATGCACTAGGTTGCACAGATGAAGAGCATGGGGTGGAAACTAGTTGATCTTTAACAATACTTTTATCCAAATCCCCAAATTCAAAACCCCAAAGTGATGCAAAATCTTTAGCAGAAGGGCATCCTAAGTAGCTACTGACTAGCCGTTTCTGATGGTGGGAGGAGACCTCATGCAGGCACCGGTCACAGCCAAGACACATCAGCATCCGGTGGTCCAAACACTGAGCGTATGCTGGATGGTTCCTGCATGAGTCACATAGGAGGGTACGGAGATGCCGGTTAAAAAGTGCATTAGCTGAATGGACCTTTGCATCGCAGGAAAGGCAAAGATATGCTGCATCAGCGTTACAGTAAACGACTGGCCTCAAGGCCATGCAGAATTCGCAAACTTTCTCCATTTAATTATTTCCAGGTCATCAATGATCCCACAAATCCAAAAACTCATAGGTTAAAGTTTCGGTTTAGTAAATAATAACTCCATGAATCGTTTCAGGACCGACAGATACCTTTAACATTAAAAGACAGCTTTCCTTTTAGTAAATTTTTTCTGCAATTGTTTCCAAGAGCAGAAACAAGCTTCCTGCATCCAAAATGAAGAATTCAGTAACATAGTAAGTGAAACAGCTGGAATTTTCTTCCCATTGTACAGGGAAAAAAAAACAATTCACCACCACAAAATCCTCTAAATGTGGCCAGCAAGACCTCCAAATTGCTAGTTATCCACTTAGGGGAGTGTTCAGACTTGAGTTAAAGAAGAATGAATTCTGGGTTACGCAGAAGGTATTTTGCAAAACATGGTCAATTCACCCGGTTCGTTGACAATGAATAATTTCTCTATGATCTTTAAAAATTATATTTATTCTTCCAGGCGTGACATCCGCATGCTTACAGAATCAATTCAAGCGAATAAGATGTCTGTTGCTAAAAACTTGACAAGGAAACCTTTATTAATAATTAACTTGAGTGCATGTGTAAAAGATAAGAAGGAAAAGGTGCGAGGGAGAGAGGGAATATATGCATTCAGGTCTGAACCTGCGAGAATAAATAAATAAAGAGGGCCTTCGGAGCATCACATATATCAGATCAGAAGAAATGGTCAAAATAATATAAAATTTATCTTAAACTAAATCATCAAAAAGATTAATATTCGCTCAATCAACACTAATTTTATTCCAAACAAGTAAAAATGTGAGTACACAACTGTCATGGAGGTGATTTCAAACCTAGAATAAAAAAAAAGAAGTCTGAAAAACATTAAATTCCCTCAAATAATTAAAAACCTATTCATCCCCAAATTAATAATCAAAGAATGACATGATCAAATAACAGATCTAGTACAAAAGATGACATATACTGTAGATTATAATTCCCTAACAAAAAAAAAAAGGAGAGGCTTTCTTTACGTGCCTGTGATTAATTTCTTCGGAAGAATGGAGACTCCAGAAAATGATCGGAAAAATTAAGCTCAACAAGAAGAGAGTGGGGGAGACTTAAAAAGCTGCTTAGCTTTCTCCCTCTTGTTCATCGTTACCTTTTTAGGCTGACGTGTAAGCTTCTAGGGTGAACTTTTTACTGACGTGGAACTGGACACGTGGTTTCATCACGGGTCCCACCACCTAGCGTTATCCTGCTGCATGTGAATCCCTCCCACCTAACTTTTCTTTTCTTTTATTTATTTTTTTCCATTTACTACCAATTTCCCCCCCTCCATGCGAGCATCTCAGTTCCACCGTTTGCAGGGCCAGATAATATTTCTAATCGGGTTAAGTTGTAAATAAGGGACATCCTAGAATCAATTACATTTGCCAGCAGGCAAAATAGCTTATTTTTTTTAGGTTTTTTAGAACTAATTATCTTGTGAAATTAAATTTAATTATAGCATTTCATTTCATTTTAATTAATAAATAAATTAAATTAACATGTTTAGATGTGATAAACTTATTTTATTTTATTTTTTATATTATTTTCATTACCTTCATCTTATTTATTTAATGGTTTCTAAAAACAAATAGATAAGTGAGTATTTTAAAAAAAATTAGTTTTAATATTAATTTTTTTTATAATTGTAAATAAAAAGGGTTGATGTAGAATTTATTTTTATGATATTAAATTTCATTTAAAATTCAATTCTTGATAACTAAAAAAATTACAAATATAAATTTAATGTCTTTTGTGTGTGAGAGAGTGAGGAAAGACTTATCGTGATTGTGATCCAAAAGTCTTCCTCATCGAGCCAATCGTTGTTCAACACGTCTTCGAGGTTCAAAAGATGACAGTTATGAGGTTTTATGAGGCTGTTAACTTCACGCGCCAAAGGAATTAATTACACTTCCCACTAGATTTTTCTAACACGTGCTTACGCGACAAACTTTGAATTACATCAGAGAGGTATGTCTCCTGTTTTAAATTTCATCTCAGCCTTCCAAAACCTTTCATTAAAAATCCGAAAACCCAACCATTGGTCTGGATTTTTTTGGGCTCAGTGGCAACCACCTTACTGTAGCATCAGCCTCTATCCATTGATACGTGCGTGTATATATAGAGCTTTCTTTTTTCTAATTCTGTGAACCTAGAGAACCGCACTAATGTTAAAGAATAAAACACTGGGAATTAATCTATTCCTAACACACGGGGGGGGAAAAGGACAATTGCAGAAGACAACTAACAAACATATTATTATTTTTCTGACACAATTTCTTGATTTCTTCTGCAAGTGCACCAAATTAATCAGACAATGATAAGAAAAGTAGATTGATCTATGTTTTAACTAGATTGAACAATGTTCGAAAGGATGTGCTAAATCAACATCAACTTCCTTGCTTATCTATTGTCGACTGGCAAAATTTTATTCCAGGCCTCTTACTTCATGATAGGATGAATATCCTCGTTATAATCAATAGAATTTCTTTCCTTCACACTTATCTTTCCTTGATGCTCGTACTTAGCTTTCTACATTGGTTACAGGACCTCTGAACCAATGACGAGCACTCAAGATCCAAGAAGAGATGGTAAGAATTAGCAAGCCACCGACAGCGACAGGAGTGTAGTTGAGTGTCTCGTTAGTGATGGGGTAGGTTACAGGCAATGAGAAGAGGATTGAGATGGTTGCTACCCAGAGGACTGCAATCCATCCAACAAGGACACCATAGCGACCCAAGTTGAATGGTCCCGGGATAAAAGACTTGCGTGCCAAAGTCACCCTGAAGAAGATGGGTAGGGCGTAAGCAATGTACAGCCCAATCGTAGCAATAGAAACCATGGCCTGAAATGCCACCTCACTTCCAAGATACTGCAGAAGATAACGAGCAAACAAGGGGCACACAGTTAGCATATAGGAAGAAGCAATAAGTAGAATGCATGCAGACATTAGAGGTTAAATGCAAAAGTGAGCCTTAGCCAACCACAAAAATGACATGCTTTTCACTAGGTCTGTGCCTACTCTCCTGAACCAAGTTTGTATTTGATATGATGTCCTGGATTCATAGGCAATCAAAAGTATGAGCAAATAAAATAGTCATTACTGAATGTAGTTTAACGACAAACTCCACAGCATGATTGCAATAAGATTCTTGAAATGAAATTCAGAAAGTACGACAAATATAGCAAACTGAAAATGGTGAAAACTGAATACCGTCAATGCCATGCAGAATGATATGACCACAGAGAGCCAAACAGCATTTATGGGGACCTCCTGATTGTTCACTTTGTGCCAAAGTGATGAGAGTGGCATGGCTCCATCTCTAGAAAACGCATAGGCCATCCTGAAAATGAACATTCAAAGATTACTCAGCAATCAAGTAAGAATTGTAAACTCATCACAAGTTTCAGATAACATGAGATATCAAACAAGCGAGATTACCTAGAGTTGCTTGTAACGGAACTCATTCCACAGAAGAATATGGCAACAGCAACCACTCCCAAACAGATAATTCCACCAACCCCACTGCCATATCTTCTCTTAAAAGCTAGGTAAAATATTTCAGCAATGGCATAACCACCAGCATCATTGTCTTCACTCAAGAGGTAAGAGATGTTGGTAACTGCAAAGGTGATACCAAGTATGTAAAACCATCCAAATATAACTGATATCCCGATGGCGCTAATTATTCCTTTTGGTCCATTCTTATCAGCATTCTTAGTTTCCTCTGTCTAGAAATAACAGTAAGAAAGAAAAGATTACTTAGTTTCATTCCTCCAATTTTCCATAAAGCAGCAGAAAAGTGAAAAGGAAAAAGACAGTTAATTAATGTACTGGTTATTATGCAAGTAAATAAATATTTGAGCTTGTAATGCTTTTGAAGAAGGAACTACTTGATTTCAACAAACTGGATGTTCTTGGTTTGACTTTTGAGTTTATAAACAATGAAACATATTCGTGAGAAGTAAAGCAACATCTGAGATTCCCAGGACTGAATTCATAGGAATTAGGACTCCACGTGATACGAAGAACAATTCAACTTACCATATGAGCTGATGCGTCATACCCAGTGAGGGTATATTGACTCATCAAAAGCCCCAGAACAAAAATGTAAGCTTTACTATTGATTCCATCCCCATTATCAGTGTTGAAGTGTGTAAACACAAACTTGGCACTAGCCCTTTCCGTTGCAACAAGGGGAATGAGTATTGTAAGAACCACAACACCTAAGAATGCAAAAGTTCAGTAAAAATTGAAAAAAAAAACAGCAGAGAGAAAAAAATATGGTTGGCTCAAGAGAACAAAGAGAAACTGTAGCCGGAATTTTTCGTACCTACAAGATTCCAGGCAGCAGCAAGCTGTCCGAAGAAAGATAAGAGTGAGATGGGAAGACTATTTAGTGCAGCATGCAGGAGTAAAATCCCCCCATGCATAGCAATAACTACATACTTGGATGCTTCATATCCACCACCATTTTTTCCACCTGTGCTTAGGAGAATGATAACCTGAATCAGCTGTGCAAGTGAGAAATCTACACTGGTTGTAACAGCCCACTGGAAATAAGAAAGTACATGAAGTGGTTAGAATTTATAACAGTGGAAACTGAATGCAGCAAAATCGAGTATGGATTCTTAGCTGTACCTGACCAACAATGTTGAACCTGCAACGAAAAAAGACAATTCACTGCATTAGAGTATGTTCAAGGGAGGACCAACTTAGCAAAAGTGGTTGACTGTACCAGCTATATATCTAACTTTTCCTTGAAAAACCAAAGAAGACAACATAACTATATCAGTGATATGAACTTAAAAGAATAAGCTGGAGAAAAGCAATGAGTGCTAGATAATTAAATTCACGCCCTACAATTCCCTGAAGATTCAGCTCAATACAGAATAAGAGCACTTACTATGGTTTGTTGACTCAAGTTTCAAGCGTGGTACATAACTGAGGTGTTGTATAGAAACAAATCAATCGTTTGTGTCTTAATTCACCCTCACTGAAATGAAGGGCAGTGTGAAAACTACATTTAGTGAATCACCATTTCTTTCTTTCCTTGGTGGCTAAAACTTTTCGAATTTCTCTGCAAGCATCCCCCAGAAAGCTTGTTGGATCCCCATTTATTCTTGCAATGCAGATGCTATGATACATTTTGAAGCATGCTCACACAAGCTAGATAAATTCATGAACTCAACCGTATTGCATAATAAGAAAAGGAGTTTGTCCATACCACTCCAGCGCATTATATTTCAGCATATCATCCTCCTGTGATTGTTTCAGGCTCGTCACAACATTACTCTGACTCCATGGGTATGGTTACTAATTAACCAATTCAATTTGCAGTACAATGAGCAAGTTCAAGCATAAAATTTCAAAGAAAACTTCAAGTTCCCGCGGCCTATAATGCGAAAAACACCAGCCTATAAACGGGATTCTGAAACCATGACCCAGAAAGGAAAATAGAGAGCATCAAGCACATTGAGACCCTTATGTCATGGCTGCTACTGCGGGAAATTTTGTGCAGCCTAAAAAGTTCCATGTTTTGAAGTAAAGGACTAACAAAGTTGGTGGTAACAACGATAAGGTCATGAGAAATGAAGGCAAATAAATTGTGAAAGCAAAACCACAGAATTCCAAAAACACAATCAAATTCTAAGCTAGCAAGATGAATTAGGAACCAAGAAAACTATAGGAAACAAGAAATATTACCAGCCAGTTATCCAAGATGCAAAGGGTGCCCAATTAGGACCAGCAAGCTTTGCACTCCAATAGTAGAGACCACCAGAAGTTGGGTAAGAAGAGCAAATTTCTGCCATTGCCAACCCAACAATCATGGTGAACCCACCAGCTATGAACCACCCATACTGTAACGAAACTGGCCCTCCAAGATTGAGACCAGTATTGTAAAGTGTGGTTATACCAGTCAGCACTGATATGATCGAAAATGAAAACGCAAAGTTGGAAAACACCCTGCAATTTTTTAACCATATTGGTCCAATTCATTGGTGATTCATTAGAAGGATAAGGTTGCCAAGAAAGCTTCAAAACAGGAAACAAGAAAAGGGTTCTTGAGAGATTTACGAGAGATCACGCTTAAGCTCTTGTTTGTAGCCAAGCTCTTTAAGACGGGCAGTGCCCGTATCAAGGAAACCGCCGCCGTTTTGAGCTGTATGAGTTGGAAGACCCATGAAAGATGAGAGAGATAGAGAATCAGTTGCAAAAAACCAATCAATCTCTCTTTCTAAATCTCTGTCTGTTATGTTCCCTCCTTTCCTGTACTCTACAGCTTGTCTAAATTTTATCTTTGTTTGCCTGGTGTCGACGCAAGCAATCTTTATAGTTAACTATAGTAAACATCTCACTGCTATCCTGGATAAGTGGATAGATAGTACACCAATGGCAGGGTGTTTTTCCTTTTTAATGTCGTTCAGACAAAATAATAAGCGATGAGAAAGTTTTGATGAACAGTTTGGTAAATATCATTTGTATTTGAATGGCATGCGTGACCATCCCAATCATTATTAAAGACTTTAACTTTACTTTGTACTGTTGATTTCATTATTTCCGTGTAATAAAAATTATTTTTAAAATGTTTTTTATTTATAAATATATTAAAATAATTTTTTTTATTTTTAAAATTTATTATTGATATAGTAAAAGATAATATAAAAATAAAAAAAAATAATTAAAATTTCATAAAACACTTTATGAAAATATTTTTTATAATACAGGGTTGATTCAATGTATTTACAGATACAATTTCCATTTTTTGATGGCAGCTTTCATATTTGGTCACATAAAGTTAAAAGGGACACTAAGGAAATAATATTTTTACCAAAAAACACGAAAGAGAATCTTGGATTGTGATTGGCGAGGATTTTCTTGTCCGGATATAATTTTGTGTGGGTGCTTTTTCAGGGGAAAAGGGGTGGGGCAGCTTACAGGGGATATCACTTCACCACGGTGTGAGGGTTATCAAAGGACATGCAATTTATGGAGAGTGGGGGGCCTGAATCTTGAACGACAGTGCATGGAAACACGGCAAGGTGCTCATTTGTTTTTTTTTTTTAATTAATATAAATCTTCGGGCCAACTTATATGTATTTTAACTAATCTTATAAATTCTGAAGTCAATAATCATATAAGCTTTCAATAATCATTATATTAACGAACAACATGCCTATTTGTGAGTGCCTGGATCAGCTTGCGCGCACCTCGACTAATCCCACGAGCCCTGAAATTCAGGAGAGATTGCAGAGTTTGTGTGTTGATTTGAAAACGTTGTATGGGCTAAAACAGTCTAGAAGGATGAGTGTTATTGAGAAGATAAGCATGTTTCCCTATACTTTAGCTCTAGGATCTTCAAACATGGAAGTTCAGAAGAGATTTCAATATTCAGATGAAACCATATGCAGATATTTCAACGAAGTTCTTAGGTTGGTGTGCTTGCTAACTGTTGATTTTATCAAACCGGTAGATCCAGAATTCTCAATAACACCGATGGAAATTGCAATGAATCCAAGATATATGCCACATTTCAAGGTGAAAAATACTTTATCTAAGTTGTTAAATAATTGAAAAAGGTTACAAAAAATATTTGAATTACATTTAAGTTGATCCGGAAACTATTTTTTTGTTTTTGTAGAACTGTATTGGCGCGATTGATGGAACACACGTGCGTGCTTGTGTATCACAAGCAAATCAAATACCATTTATTGGTAGAAAATGTGTACCAACTCAAAATATAATGGCAGCTTGTAGCTTTGACATGCAATTTATATTTGTTTAGGCCGGGTGGGAAGGTAGCGCACACGATACAATAATACTTCATGAGGCAATTGACAATCCAAATATAAGATTTCTGAAGCCACAAGAATGTATTGCGAAATAAAAAATTTAGGTGTTGTTCAATTTGAATAAATTTATTGTGTCTGCAATAGAAAATAAGTTTTGTACTATCGTTATCTTGTTGCAGGGAAGTATTATCTTGTTGATTCGGGATATCCAAATGAGTATAGTTACTTGGGGCCATATAGAGGTGAGAGATATAATCTTCCAGAATTTCATTGACGAGGACAACCGCAAAGCCGGGAAGAAATATTCAACCGTGTCCATTCATCATTACGATGTGTAATAAAACATACATTTGAAGTTTGTAAGAAAAGATGAAGAATCTTGCAAAACATCTCAGTGTTTCCTTACAAAACACAAGTTCAAATTGTTGTGGCATCAATGGCACTGCATAACTACATTCGAAGGAAGTCAATCCAAGATGTTGCATTTAACAAGTTTGATCGCCATCCTGATTTTGTTCTTGCTCATACTTTAACTGGCATGGTTACACAAACACGTGGGTACCAGAGGGCTCCGCGTATGGATTATGTTCGTGATGGGATTGCAACAAGTTTGATGGGGCAATAATGTTTATTGTTTTAAAAAAATAAACAATTTTCTTTTTATGCCGATTATTGTTTGTACTAAATGTTATTTTTCCTATTAAAACAAACAATAAATTAATTTATGTCCTTTTTAGTCATTTTCTATACAACACCAACCCCACTCACAATTTCAACCAAACATATCATGTCATTATTTTTGACAAAATAAAGTCAAACTACAATTTTAACCAAACACACATTTTATATGAACCAACCACAGCAAAAGTTATTTTTTCAAAATCATTTTTTTCAAACCACAACAATTACCACAAAAACAAACACACTCAGAGTTGCTTTTGCTACCCCTGCTGTTGCAACACAGAATTTTATGGTTCCTATAAAACAAAATGTATGGTTTGCATCTAACCAAACACCTTAAAATTATGGTGGCACCTAAACGTGAAAGTTACCACATAACCAAACACAATTTAATTATGACTACTTGCTTAAGTGTGGAGTAAGGAGTGTAAACACGTATCAAGAATAGCTAGTTGAAACTCTCATGCTGATAACTCCAAGCAGAATACTCGGACACGTGTTTTTATCTAAACAAGTTGGAAGTTTCGAGTTGCGATTGTGGAAAGGCGATCATATATGCTTGTGACGAAAAAGAAATTAAAAGGAGCAATCTTATTCTCATAATTCTACAAATCTAAAAATGAGTAATTAGCAGTCCTATCTTTATCAAGCATGACTGATTTTCTCTTTTTTTTTTAAAAAAAAAGACCGACATATATGTTGTAACAATTAATAAACTCTGGTAGTGTTTGGAAACACATTTAAAATTGTGTTTTTAAAAATTTTAAAAAAAAATTGTTTTCGAATTGTTTTAATGTGCTGATGTTAAAAATAATTTTTTAAAAATAAAAAATATATATTATTTTAATATATTGTTGAATAAAAATATATTTTAAACTAGCAAAGTTGAAGGTATATATCTTTTATTAGATGCGGGGTCCATTCTGGACCTTTGATTGGCAAAGCCCTCCTGGATTCTATTTTAACAAATTGAGCCTTAAAACCATCACATCTCTGGATTTGGCTAACAGCTTTAGTTGAGCTACATATATACCTAGATTTTTTTTTTATCTCTGAATTGGTCCTGTGCTTGTCAAATATGATGCTGTCAGACCACAGAGAGTGGAGCATTCTAGGCTGGATTGGAGCCACAACAAGGATGCCGATTGACATTTGACACAAATCATAAACAATTATTTTTTTTTTAAAGAACTCTCCGCTAATTATATCATCTTTCCCTTAACAACTATTACATTATCTTTTATTCCGCTACAAACTGGATAATTTTTTTAAAATATATTAAGAAAATAAAGAATTGTTTTTATTAATAATTTGATTATAAACTTTATTTGGGGTCTTTTGTTATCTTACCTAACACCTATTTTGAGTATATTTTTTTAATCCAAAACATCTTAGAAATCTTGTTAAACTAATAAATGGCCACGAAAAACATAAAAAAAAATCTCAAAACGTTGAAATTCACCCGACATAAAAAAAAATCTAAAGCTCAGATTTGATTTTCTAGATGTTTTCAAGATGAAAAAACATCTAATATTAACTCTTTTCATCATATAGAACTATTTAATATAAAAAAATAATTGTTTTATAGGCCGAATTCCTCACCAACAGATACTCTCTCTCTAAATCAAAATAAAGGACTCGAATGAATTTTAATAGAAATTTCTAGTCTATCACATATGTTACTCGTTTTTTTCACTCAAGTCTCTTTTCTTTCAACTCAAGCCTTCCTTGCTAAAAAACAAACATGTAATTAAGCTTTAATTTGGTTTCAAAAGGGTTCATTCATGCAAAATAAATTTAAGGATCAAATTGAATTTTTTTTAAATTACACCATTATAATTAACAGTGAAATGAGAGAGGATGCATGCTATTTTTTTTTAACAATAAAAACACCATACGTTTTTGCATTATGTATAGTAATGTATAAAGAGGTTTTTCCAAGTTTTTACTTTCTTTGTTTATAATATTAGTTTTTAAAATTATCATAATAGTGAATGCTGTCTAAGAGCGTGTTTGGCAGTGCGGTTGAGTGTGCTTTTAAAATAATTTTTCGTGCCAAAATGCATGTCAATGATTTTTTTTATTTTTTAAAAATTATTTTTGACATCAGCACATCAAAATGATCCAAAACATATAAATCATATTAAATTTTAATAAAAAAATTAAAATTTTTAAAAACACAACCGCAACCGCGTTCCCAAACGAGTCCTAACAAGAATTGCATAACGAAGCCCGATAGCCTTATACTCCACTCATCGTTTTATCACTGGTCAGATATATGCATAGGTTTTAAATTAAACAGATCACGGGATCTCTATCAACTACTTTAATTAAATAAAAAAAAAGGAGAGCTAAGAAGAAATAAGAAGGAAGAAGCGCACTTACCAGCCAGTGAGCCAAGAAGCAAGAGGCCCCCAATCTTTGCCACAAAGCCTTGCACTCCAAAAGTAAAGCCCTCCAGAAGTGGGATAAGCAGAACAAATCTCGGCCATTGACATCCCCACGGTGAGGGTCAGCATACCCACTACCGGCCACCCATATACCATCGTAACTGGCCCACCATAGGTTAGACCCGAACTGTACATCGTTGTCAGACCAGTGAGGACTGACACAATGGAGAAGGTCACTGAGAAATTTGCAATTAGCCTACACAAGTCGCAAAATTAACAAGCCATATTCAGAGGAAAAGAAAACATACACGGGAAGTTTAATCTATTAAGAGATGATCAATGAAAGGATATACGCACGAGAGGGTACGGCTAAGTTCTTGCTTGTAACCCAGCTGTTTCAATCGACTGTCACCCGAATCATTAACAATGCCATCATCATTCCGAAGGGGGAGATAAACACCTGCTGTATCTTCATTCGGATCTGTCGTTCCGCCTCCCATCTCTTGAGAAGCTGAAAGGGAGAGTGTGATGTTTTGTTAAGGAATTTCTCAAAGATCGATGTCCAAGCCTTTAACATCGATTGATGTTCTTGTTTCTATAAGGGAGTTTGGTTGCTGTAAAAAGGAGCAATTCCGATCTAACAGTCAAACAGACAAACAACTCCTTTCTTGTAAATTTCTTGCCTTATTTTCCTTTTCGATTGGCAAGTAGCTTTGCTTTTTTTCCATGAGTAGAGAAATGATACAGTGGGAGTCACAAGCTGCTTTTCTTTATTGTTCTATTTGAGGACCCACTTGGCAATTGTATAGTTGTTGTTTGCACGATTGAAACTGTGATGGCGTGTTTTATACGGTCACTTGGCAGCTAGTTTATATTGTTTTTAAAAATAATTTTATTTAAAATATATTAAAATAAAATAATTTTTTTTTATTTGAATATTTAAAAAGGAAAGAAAAAATAACAGTTTTATTCTAAAATAAACGAGAATACGAGAGCAAAAAGGTCTGTGGAGAGATGATTAGACTAGTCTAATCACGTTGAGTTTAAACCTTATATTTATGAGCAAAAAAAGACGCAGCAAGTTACACTCTCCTGTCCTTTCCTTTCCTTCATCTTGTCAGCAAACAAACAGTTCGAACGGAGTCCAAAACGAACAGTGCCGGGCATCAATATTACTACTCCGCTGAACGGAAAATGAAACAGCATGAAGCACGCTGTCATCATAGACTCAAATGACTAGCGAGCGAATACAGAGTATACAGGGATTTAGAAGAGGATGTAGCTGACCTGAGAGAAGGGGAAAAAACAGAGAGTGAAAGGGCGAGTATTTTAAATTCAAAGAAAATGCGTGTATCACCTGTAATCTGACTGCATCATTATACGCTTTCCGCTGTCATGAAAGAAAAACATTTACTACTCATATAGATCAGAATTACTGCTTCTGTTACGTTTAAAATGGTATGTATATCTAGTTTAAAAAATAAAACAAACCGTAACAGATTTTATTTTGATTAAAATCTTGATCCATCCTGAAAATGTCGTCCAAATTATGGCCAAAACATTACAGTTATGTTATGGTTGTTCCATTCTCTCGTTAAATAGTGTTTTGTTGTGTTTTTAAATATTATTTAGTTTT
>Ga0325410_1005086_pt1 | contig 14607 bp, 9 predicted proteins | sample PopdelMetagenome_16_FD_206182 | JGI IMG/M metagenome (GOLD analysis project Ga0325410, IMG submission 206182) | Populus deltoides microbial communities from Bellville, Georgia, United States - Xylem-PdIQD-R3 | ecosystem: Host-associated > Plants > Phyllosphere > Stem > Wood/Secondary xylem... | reverse complement strand
GAGACTTGGCTGAATGGAGGCTGCACACTCCATTCATTTTCATAAAAGCAAATGGTTTTTGACAACAAAGCTTTACAACAAGATAGACTTGATGAAATTGTTTAGAGAGAGAGCAAAGAAAAGAAAGAAGAGCATAATCTGCGACCCCTTTCTTTATTACAAAGACAAATGTGGCCAAGTGAAGTTATTAGAAGTCTCCGGACAAAGGAGTATGATCAGTGATGAACACGTTTCCATAGATAAGTCCAGCAATCCCACCACCAACAAGAGGCCCAGCCCAGTAGATCCAGTTGTCATGGAAATCACCACTAGCCACAGCTGGGCCGAAGGATCGGGCTGGGTTCATGGATCCACCAGAGAATGGGCCTGCAGCCAAGATGTTGGCACCCACAATGAAACCGATGGCTATGGGAGCTATGGTGCCGAGGGATCCCTTCTTGGGGTCAGCAGCGGTTGCATAGACAGTGTAAACCAAGGCAAATGTGATGATGATCTCCATGACGACTCCTTCAATGGCTCCTACTCCAGCTGCAACACTGTGGATGGGGACTGCCTGTTGAAACCAGGTAATTATATAGAGAGTCAAGCTTAAGGGAAAATTAATAAATAAATCACATTTCTCATGAAAACATACTTCTTACCATAAAAGAAGAAGAGTTCAGAAGAAAAAAAATGCATGCAGATTTTCATATATGTATTAGGAGGTCGTCCCAGTAGAGTGATTCAATATATAATAAGATGCAAAATATATATCGATCTTAATTACCAAGCCTCCAGTGGCAACTTTGAGAAGGTAGCATGCGACAATGGAGCCCAGGAGCTGCGCAATCCAGTAGAAGATGCCAGTGAGGATGGTGATTTGGCCACCAAGAGCCAAGCCAAAAGTGACAGCAGGGTTAACATGGCCACCGGAGATGTTGGCACCTACAGAAACTGCAACGAAGAGAGCAAATCCATGGCAAACCGCAATGGCTACTAGCCCAGCAGGATCAAGAGCTGCATCACCTGTCAGCTTATCTGCAAGAGTAATTAAGATCCTTATAGTTAGTATTTGATTACTGTTATAACTTACAGGCAGCACTGCGTTATCAATATTCCTTGCGTGGCTAAATATTGACATATATATATCATGATGCCTGTTAATGCTAGCACTATATATGTATTTAATCAAGAGGATATTCTTCAAGCTCAAGTAACATAAGGTACTGAATCTAGAACTCAAGCTTTTGCAAGTTATGATCATAAGATATATGTTTTTGTGCTGTGGTTCGATAATATATATATCCATGCTAAGAGAAGCAAAAGGGAAAGCTATGGCTGTGAGCAAGGAGGGTGTGGAAAAGAGAATACTGACTGTAAGCCATGGCTGAACCAACACCAGCAAAAACAAAGAGCAAAGTTGAGATGAATTCAGCAAGATAGGCCTTAAAAGACCCTAAACTGAAAGAATCATCAAAGCGACCAAAGGCAATTCCAGCCATCTTTGAAAGAACAGCTAAAGGGGAGCTCTGGAAAATGGGAGAAGAACTAATTAAGAAGACAAGGATGTACAGGGCAGTTAGTTCAATATATTTCAGATTGCACAAATGCCCTTTTCAGGACACCATATTTATATACACATAAAAGTATGAGTATAATAATATAATTATTGAAGTCAAATAAATTGGTCACAAGCTGCATCACCATTATTATTATTATTATTATTATTATTATTATTATTATCCATCCATATCCAATGACGTTTTTTCTTGCTGTCCTGGCCGTCTTTAACCCACTTTATTTCCTAAATAGAAATGTCTGGATGCACATCAATGATTCTTCCACGTCACCAACCTTCATGATAGAGAGAGAGAGAGAGAGGGAAGTGGGTGATGGGGTCCATGCGTGAGAGGAACAGTGATAAACAAAAGGAGGTGATAAAGGCTTGACTAGCTTATGGCCACACACTGCACCGACCATGTATATATTTGATACAAAATGGGCTACAGGTTCGGGGATTAATTTGAAAAATAAGTAGATATAGCATCACCCAGCCAGAATATTCCATAATACCTACGGATTATTCGGTTAGTGTTTAAACACTGATTTCATTAGAAAAAAATTTACCGACAGAATCACGGATAATAATCGGTTAGCAAAAAACATGTTGTTGGTGGTTTTTATTCTATCTATAATATAATTACTGATAGGTTTATAAATAAAAAAACATGTTAAATAAAAAAAATTATTGATATCGTTCTGCTGGTAATTCTATTAGTGAGTAAGGGATATTAATAACAAAATAAACATTACATCGGTGATCGAATTAATATTACTGATAGGATTGATACTACATGATATATTCCAATACTATGAAAAAGATAGAAATTCCAATATTTTTTTATTATTAATTTTAAAAAATATCAATGAATACAATTTATTTAGTGAATAGAAGCTGGAGGAGGAGAAGGAGGAGACAGATCTTCATCGGGACTAAATGGGCGACAAGGTAGACAACATGTACCTGTGAGGTTTGACATCAACTCCTCGTATAATTGTCTAAGTTGGACCGTCTCAACATTAAGAACGATCATCTATTACTTGTATGAAACCTATATAAAATATTGAAGACAACATGTATTAATTAATTATGTGAAATAAACAAATTATTAGTACCTAACTAATTAGCTATCATTGGCTTAACTCAAACTTATTCAATCTATTTTAATAATACACCCAAATCATTATCAATTTTATCAAAAAATTCAAATTCCTCCAAATTTACCAAAATCTTCGACTTAACAAAAAATTGATAAAATATGAAACATATCAATTAAAAAACTCATTATTTATTTCATTATAAAACTCTTAAGTCACAAAATCAACTCAATTTCATCAAATGACAAACAAATATAATTTTTCAAAATCTCAAACAAACCCTAACATGTACAAATCATACATTTATACAACATATCTCTATAGGAAAAAGTTATAAAACAAGTAAACACACAAACAAACTACATATACTACATAAAAATGCAAAAAAAATTAACATTTTAAAAACAGGTTATAACAAAAAAATGGATAGTTTTGTTTACTTGACATGACGAATCTTAAAAAAAAGTTAAACCAGAACAAGGATGCTGACAGACTGATTGTTGGGGGTGACTGTATTTGTGATGATGTAAAAATAAGAGGGTGTTGTGTATTATTTTCTGTAGAATAAAAAGAAAGAAGAAAAGGAAAAAAAATTAAGGAGGGGGAGATAGAAGTTGTCTATTAGGTTATAACTTAAATATTACTTATTCACTGACAAGTATGAGTGACCGATATATTTTCTCGATAATTTTGTTTGTAATAATGACACATCAATTTTTTTTATTTCTTCATTTCAAACTTTAATTTACTTAATAGTTGCCGACATAAATTTTTTGTCAGTGAATACTGAAGAAAATTATAAAATAATATTCTATCAATAAATATTGGTGTAATTTAGTGATGGTATTGGTATTATTTCCATCAATACTTCCATCTATATTTGCTAAATTTCCTAGTAGGGCAACATAATTGTTTTTAGCTTTTAACTAGAGTGAGAGGAGAGGTTGCCGGCAAAGTCCATGGGAAGGAATCTCTAAGACTGTCCCACCAAAAAGAGAACGGTGTCTTGTTTGTCTTCTCGTTATTATCTTTTTATTTTTGACATGTAATGGGTACCTTTTCCCTTTCTGCCTTTTTTTCATCTCTTGGAAAAAAGTGGTTTCTGACATCCTCCGGGTGATTCTTTTGTACCGTGGAGGAGGGACCTGTGGCCGTGAACAGGCGGAGGACTGCCCATCGATCAACGCCAACCCAACATTTCTCATAGCTGAAATCGGCCATGCATGCACCACATCACAATTGATGGTGATCCAAATCAATCATCGTTGATCACAGGCAATGCATTGCAGCATCACATGCTCTGTCTCAAATTATCATTAAAGCAGGCAATTGCCCCATGAAAATTGAGAATGATTTAAGACTTTCACCTCCCCTTTTTCATTCTAAAATCTCAAGGAACACCTGTCCTCAAAATGACTAGTTCATAGGTGACAATGAGGCAGGTAATTGCACAGTACTGGTCTCATCATTGAATGTTAAGCATGATGTCATCCACCTTCTACTAAGAACATTATCTTTATGCATATCCTACAGATCGATATATCGGGCCAAGGCAAACAAAATAAAATATTAAACATTGAACTGTTTAGAGCTTGAAAAGCCTTGTAAATCAACTTGCTCAAGTTTGAAATTGTGCAGAATGAGCATTTAAGGATTGGACTTGGAAGCAGAGGATGCAGGTGTTAAGCAGGCTATGATTCAAAAGAGACATACCTCTATCCTCGTATGTATATGCTACTGCATACTATACGCATGTTTGGCATTGCGACTGTGACTGTTTATAAGTGTTTGGTTAAATATTAACCACACTTTTATTGTTATGGGTTCCACCTGAAACTGAGGTTGGAGCAATTTCCATTTGCTTTTTGAAGGCTTGTTCTCCTTTCTCCTTTAGTGACAATGCAAAAAAAAAAGGAAGAAGAGCAGAAACAAAGGAAAAATAGAAGGACCGCTGTCCATCGGCCAAGCAGCCCTCTGCCGTTTCAATCGTTAGCCATACATCGCCGTGACGCAAAGTAACCTGCTCCTCCCCTTCTCCTTCTCCTTCTTTTCTTCTGCTGCATTTCCCTGTCTCCACTGTTCTGCAAAGTGAACAATGGAGAGTGTCTTCATTGTTCATGGGCCGGACCGGACTCAATAAAATAAAATAAAAAATCCAAAACAATTTCTTAGATATTATGTTTTATTCAATACAATGGCACTATGTAATTATATTAGAAGAAGATCGCATGATGACGTAGTATTTGCAGAATTTGATCGCAATCCCAATTTTGTTTCTGATAATATTTTACATGATGTTGTTGCACGCTCAGGAAGCCATGTAAACTGTAGTCCTTGGCAGATGGATTTCATACATGATGGAATTGCAAATAGTTTAATGAAACAATAAAAAAAATACTTTATATAAAATATTATTTATTTCATTATGTAATAGCGGTAGTTAAATTTACAATATTTCAATTAAAAACCATCAAATTAATATATGTTTTTTTAGTTATTTTGTAATCTCAATTTGAAAAATATTTTTAACCAAACACATTAAATTATTTTATGTTCAACCTTAATTTCAACCACAGTTTTAACCAAACATATATTTTATCAAACCAACGTCAACTAAAAGTATTTTTTTATAAAAATAATTTTTTTCAAACCACAACCATAAAAACTACCACAATACCAAACACACATATGTTAAATATATGTTTTTTTTAGTTATTTTGTAATCTCAATTTGAAAAATATTTTTAACCAAACACATTAAATTATTTTATGTTCAACCTTAATTTCAACCACAGTTTTAACCAAACATATATTTTATCAAACCAACTTCAACTAAAAGTATTTTTTTATAAAAATAATTTTTTTCAAACCACAACCATAAAAACTACCACAATACCAAACACACATGTGTTAAATCTATGACAAGAAACTAATTAAGCACATGCAGCTACACTTTTTTAGTGTTATCTTAATCACATGCATATATACTTCTTCTTTGTACTTTTTCTCAACTTCCTTTATGTCAAAAAAAAATTATAGAATTAAATTATAAATAAGTCATTTTAGTTTTAAAAAGTTAATTAAACAATTTTTTAATTTCAGGAATTTCCTTGATTAGTGTTAATCAAGCTTAATTTAGTAGTATTTTATTTTTAAAAAGTATTATTTTCTCATCAATATTGTCATATTTGTTACTTTAAAAAATGTTTTCCATCCTATCTATAGCTTTATTAACCTTCTCTATTTCTTAAAAATATTAAAATAAATTAGAAAATAACTTATTTATGAATGAAAATGATTAGGTTATAAATATATTTGAAGACATGGAAATTATATATATATATATATATGAAGACTAACCAATTATTTATTTTAATTACTTCATTAAAATCGAATACATGCTTTGTAAAGCATCCCACTCATTTAATTAATATGTTTTAGTTAATTTATACTTAAATTAAAAAAAAATTGAAGCTAAAAGAAACTAAGTGTCTGGGCTTAGCGTGCCTGGCTCATTATAAGAAAAGGTCATGCACACAGGCTGTGGTTAAAAATTAGGTAGGGCAATACAATTGGTTTTGTGATTCAAAGTGGTTTGTCACCAATAAAGAGAATTGAATATCAAATTGATCTTATACCCAGACCTGTGATTCCTAACCAACCAGCCTATCAAAATAATCCTGAAGAGATAAAAAAACTTCAAAGACAAGTAGAAGAGTTGATGTCAAAGGGATACATACGAGAGAGCATGAGTATATATGTTATTCTATTATTACTTGTGCCTAAAAAGAATGAAACTTGGAGGACTTGTGTTGTTTATCGTGTTATCAATAACATAATAGTAAAATATAAACATCATATCCCCAAGCTTGATAATATGTTAAATGAATTGTATGTGTTTTGTGTATTATTGAAAATTTATTTGAAAAATGAATATCATCATATTAACAAGATAAAAGAAGGTAATGAATGGAAAATGTGTTTAAGACTAACTATAGTTTGTATGAATAGTTAGTCATGATTTTTGGATTTACCAATGCACATAGTACTTTTATGAAATTGATATATCATGTGTTGCGTGTATTTATAGGCAAATTCATAGTTGTATATTTTGATGATATTCAGATCTATAACAAGAGTTTAAATGAGCATGGTGAACATTTATGTAATGTACTTGATGTGTTGCGTAAAGAATCATTGTATGTTAATTTTAAAAAGTGTACCTTTTGCATGGAGAAAATTATGTTTCTTGGTTATGTTAAATTCATAGTTGTGTATTTTAATGATATTCTAATCTATAGCAAGAGTTTAAATAAGCATGTTGAACATTTACGCAATGTACTTGATGTGTTGTATAAGAATCATCGTATGCTAATTTGAAGAAGTGTATATTTTGCATAGAGAAAATTATGTTTCTTAGTTACATTTTTAGTGAACATTGTATTGAGATGAATGAAGAGAGTGTTAAAGCTATCTAAGAATGACTTACACCTAAATCGGTCACCAAAGTAAAAAGCTTTCATGGTTTGACTAGTTTCTATAAGCGTTTTGCCAAAGATTTTTGTACTCTAGCCACACATTTAACTAAAATTGTTAAAAAGTCATTTGGTTTTAAATGGAAAATTGAACAAGATAATGCATTTAACTTGTTGAAAGAAAAACTTTGTTCAACACCTTTATTAGCTTTACCTGATTTAATAAAAGCTTTTGAGATTGAATGTGATGCCTTGAGAATAGGTATTGAAGTAGTTTTAATATAGGATAAATGAGCTATTACCTATTTTTAATGAAAAGCTCGATGGTGCAGCCTTGGACTACCCTATTTATGATAAGAAGTTTCACCCTTTGATAAGAACTTTGGAGATATGATAACATTACTTATAGCCAAAAGAATTTGTGATTCAATCAGATTATGAATCGTTGAAGCATTTGAAAGGACAAAGTAAATTGAATTGGTGACATACCAAATGGATGGAATTCATTGAAATATTCTCATATGTGATCAAATATAAGCAAGGTAATGAAAATATAGTGATTGATGCGCTATCATAAAGGTATGTTTTTCTATTTACTTTGAATGCTAAGCTGTTAGGATTTGAGTATGTGAATAATAGTGATTTTGCTAATGTATTTCATGCATATAAAAATTCACTTTTGAAAAGTTCTATAGACTTGATGGATACTTGTTTAAAGAAAATAGATTTTATATGCCTAACAGTTCTGTGCGTGGAATGTTTATATGTAAAGCTTATAAGGGTAGTTTGATGGGGAATTTTGATGTCATTAAGACTGTGGATGTATTGCAGAACACTTTTATTGGTCTAAAATGAAAAATGATATACAAAGAATATGTGATAAATACATTACATATAGAAAAGCCAAGTCTAAGGTTTTATTGCATTGCTTGTATACTTCTTTGTCTGTATCTAAGAAACCTTGGGTGAATATTTCTATGAACTTTATTTTAGGTTTACTTAGATTGAAATGAGATAAAAACTTTATCTTTATGATTGTTGATGTCATAGTATATTATAAAAAATAATGTAACTAACATAGCATATTTTTTTTTTTAGGAAAATAGTACAACTTCATGGATTTTTTAAGAGCATAGTTTCAAATCATGATGTTAAGTTTGTTAACTACTTTTGAAAGATTTTGTGGAGAAGATTGAGAACTAAGTTGTTATTTCTAACTACTTGTCATCCACAAACAAATAAACGAACATAAATACTAAATAGAACTATAACTACCCTTTTACATTATATCATTTAAAAGAATCTTAAAAATTTAAAAGATTCTATTATTCATTGACTTATAATCTGAGTATGCATTCTACCATTAATTTTTTACCATTCAAAATTATTTATAACTTTAACCTATTAACTTCATTAGATTTTATTCTCTTATTTGTTGATGAAAAGATGAGTCCTAATGAAAGTAGAAAAGCACAGATAATGATGATAGTGTATGACAACATATAGAAGAATTACCAATATGCATCCAAGGCGAATAAAGAGCATAAACAAGTTGTTCAACTAGATGATTTGATTTGAATGCATAGTTATAACCACAATTTTAAAATGTTCAGCAATTTAAAACTTTAACCATTTCCTCCCAGATAGAAATTTAGCTATATACATCAATCAGTCTGCTGGCATTCTTCTTTTCCAGGAAAAGGTATTGAAGCACAGCAATAGTAATATCCATTCTCATCAAACACAAAGCGTTGTGAAAGATGAGCTTCACGGATAAGATACTCCCCCCAATCCTCTGATCCAAACTGCTTGAAAATGCCCCTTGCGTCAAAGGAATCATTCTTTCTTCGTCTCTTCCTGAAATTTTCAGGAAATCAGGCTTACGAAACAGAAGAACAGAAGCCAAATGAAGCATAGAAAGCAAGTAGGCAAAAAGAAAGGGGTAAATCATTGATAGGTCCCTGAGATTTTAGTAAGGTTTTAGACTTACGTTCCCAGCCTTTTAAAATCTAATCTTCAATCCCTAAAAAGTATAAAGTATCAGCAAAAATAGAATGAGGTGGGACTGATGCCCTACTGCATCATAAAACAGTAACCAAATATTTTTTTTTTTTTTTTTGAGGATTATAACACTTGGGAACTCAAGTCTAATGAACACAGAGAGCACAGGTACTGGTAAACAATAATTTCACCCAAAAGAAAATGCAAAAGGAGCAAAAATAAATGATATCTGTACCCTTTCCTGTGCCTTGCGTTCATCACTGTGGCATGCAACTGCAATTCAAGGAGATAACAAATTTGATATTAGTAATTCCGAAACCAAACCTATATGTAATAAAGAGAACATAAGACTGAAACAACTAGGCAACCCCACTGTCCATTAGGTCCAGTAAGTTGTTCAGGTCCAATTGTAACTATGTCTATTATTGGACATTATTTAACTGAACACCTAGGAACTAAGCAAGCAAAATATTCTATCTCTACTTGGAAAGTTAAAAAGCACCGCAGATAGCCGAATCATAGGTAGAAACATTTTAATAATTCCAAATATAAAATTTTCATAAGAAGCATGAAGCATGAAGCATGAAGCATGATCATATGTGAGCAAAAGGAGGGTAACATACCTTTAACTTTTGCTTAGCATCTTTCTCTAGAACAAGTCCAGCCTCAACAAATGCATTGATGATAACTTCTAATCTAGCTAAGGAAATTCAAAAGACTTCATCAAGTCTCAGAAACATCTTAAAATCTAATGGAACAAAGCAGCATTTTTTTTTCTTCTAAATTTCTTTCCTGTTTTCATTCCCAGGTGCAGTAAACAGTGAAGTGGCACTAGATTATTAATGCTTAGATAATTAGGATACGACATGCACTTAAAAGTCGGTCCTCACTCCCAATTTCTTCAACAGGAGCATAGAGAACACGAGCTTTGGACAAAGACCCTCTCATGGTATCCTGCCAGTGGATAAAGAGCACAAATTTTACTTAATAGGTAATAGCTGGCATAACAAATAAATAGAAGGGTATGGAGACAGCAATCCATCCATCATACTGATGTTAAAATGTGTCGCCTTTGTTAGAAGATAACCCACTAGAACTTCAAAATATCTAACCCTGATTTACCAAAGATAGAGTTCGAGATTCAAAAGGCCACTGTATCCTACTGCAGAAACAAAAACATGAAGAAACAAGTCATGTTCTACTTACCAGCCCTTTAAGCCTGATGGAGATAGGTCGATTATCCAAGGCATCAATCACTTTTGATGAGATACTCTAAACACACACACAAATATTTATTACAACCACCATTAGTGATTACCTATCTTATTTAAAATAAACATACCTTTAAGACACCTGAAGCTGCATTGACTCGCTCCTTGTTCCACAACTTCAACATAAGTACAGTCAAGTGAAACGTTGTAGGTTTAATAAATATGGATTTGTCTATCCCAAAGTCTGTCAAGCACAACACAAATCAGTAAGATTTCATTTAAGTAGATGAGAGTGAAAAAAAAAAGAGTCCTAAGAGAAATAGAAGCAAAACAATTTTGGTAAAATTGGATAACAGTAAAGTTGGCATTTTATCTCATCTTTTTCTGTGATTATGAACAAGCAAAAATGGATTATCAGCAATTTTAGAGGGCCCATAGTGTAAAAAATCAGTATAGAACTATATGCTATTATAGGGGCACCAGAATAATCTCTCAATTAAACTAATGAACTTAAAACCTACCAGAAGCATTAGGCAACCTTGGTGGTTTAGGAGGATAACTAACAAAAGGAATGCTAGTTAAATCAACTTTAACATGTTTTTCATCTTCAACTTTGAGTTCAACAGCTACATCACGTCCTTTAATTAGTTCCTGACCCTTATTTTCGATGTCCAAAGTGTCTTCAATAGAATCACTTTCCAAGTTTTCATCTGCAGAAACATCATTAGTTCCCAGTATGGAATTCTGAAAATTGACTAGCTTATCAGTCAATTCCGGGTATATTGCCAATGGAAGAGATATAAAGTGAGAGTAGTCGAGACTCGATTCAATCGCCTGTGATTTTAACCACAAATAAAGAATATGTTAGCAATCTGGCAAGCATGTATGTAGAAAAAGAATAACTGATGCATTCCAAAACAAAACCAAATAAGTTGTATGTCATTTGCACAAGAAAAAAAGATGTATGTCACATGCATCCAATGACGGATGCCAAAACCTGACATTGAATAGCAAAGCACACCTTTTTACTCCCCACATACTTTTCTCTCCTCGATAGTCACCTAGGCATTTATTAGACTACGACTACATTACATGCATAGAACAAGTCATGTATTACTAGAATACTTAAGAGAAAAATTAAACATCAAACTAGTTCTCAAATGTGTTAAATGTTACTGGAATGACATAAAGGAACACGTGAATTTTGTAAACCACAATGACTGGTAACTGACCTCATTCATAATAGCTTGTATCTTTTTAGAAGCTCTTGTCACACAATCAGTTGAAATGCCTTCAATGACTGCAAAGGATAACATGTCAAGTAGTAAACAATCACTGCCAATGTTGTGATCAGCAAGTTTGAATCTATTGATCAAAATTGTCAAATTCAAGCATCATGCTACCATCTTGGAAGACATGATAACAACCCAGAAGTTTCAAAATGACTAAAGCAAGACATTTAATTCCAACCAGGACAGCTTACCAATAGATTCTCCCTTCTTTGATGACGGAAAAACAATTTTAACTCCCATCTCTTCTTCAATCTTTTTTTGAGTGGATCCTCTGAGGCAGGGAACTTATAAGTCAAAGTGAATATGGATGTAACTTAAGTTCAAAATAATAAAATAAAATAAAATAAAAAAATATGCTGAAATCCATACTCTTTTCCTTTGATGAATCGAATAAGAGAGGCACCCACCTTCGAAGAAAAACAAAGGAAGTGAGATAAAAACTAAAATTAAAAACAAATGCAAGGATAAAAAAAAAATTAAGAGCACTAGAGAAGAAAATTAAATAGCAATAATTACAAGATGATAAATGTTCTAGCAGGTAGAGGTAGAGTGGACTATTAATGACATGATTCATAATGGGGTTCACAGGGTCTAAGTGTCAAATACTTAGAATATTTAGGTTTCATTTTAAAGGTTGCCTCAGTTGGAAATGATAGACAATAATATTACCTTCAACCAGGTGACAAAGTTCACATATAATGTAAAATCCTGGAATGCTAAAATCTAGCAATGTATTTCAAGGAATTTGAGAAATAGAAGAGAACTAGACATCATAGAATGCATTACTATCAGGGTGATTAACACAATAAGAATAACACATAAGATCAAAGTTGAGAGGAGCCAATAAAAACTACTGTGAAAACTACACAAGAGTTAGTGGAGGCATCTATACTTAATCCCTAACATGGCAACATTGCACCATCAGATATTCTATGCACGATAGAATACTTTTTGGTAATAGAACATTCCGTGAAACAGTTCCTTAAGAAAGAAAAACATGTACTAATAAAAAGAAAAAAATAAAAAGTGTGAATGATGGCAACCATTCATGTTATTCAGGTCAAATTCCTTGCACGAAAATTCCCCATAAGGACCATTTGAAATAACTTATATCATGCCTCTGTTATTTTCAACAGTATTCAAAGAGAAAGATCAATAATCCTTTTAAATCTCTTCCTTTGGGTTTAAAATTTAATAATACACTGTTTAGACAATAAGAAAAGTTAAAACTTTGGGGAAAGCTGGGCAAAAGAAACCATAATCAAGCATCAAGCATAAACCTACAGCAGGTATCAGAAATGTATATTTGAAATGATACTGAGATGCAATGTGAATAAAGCCTAAAAACCAAACACCCAAACAAATGAGAAGTTCTACTTCAAAACGAGAGAACATATCATGTGCCCAAGCCAAAACCCACTGCAAGAATGGGCCTTCATAACACTGTCCTTAAAAATGGCTAAATTAATTAAAGTTTGACGAGTAAAAAGTTACCTCGAGCAAAAGTGAATGCTTTTCAGCAGAAAGCACAGGCTTAACAGTATCATCCAGCACACCAGCACTGATGGTTGAATCACAAGTATCAGTCACCACTTGAGCAACCTTTATCGTTTCTTGAGCATGATCTCCATCTTCTAACTCATTAACAGAATCTTCAGCCGTGGATTCTACAGATTTACATTGAATAACCCATAAGCAACACCAGAATACAGATGGTTTACGACAACACAAACTCCAATTAGTAATGCCAAGCATATACTCTTAACATAATGTTTCGAAACACATGGCCAACTATCAGTTGAATAGCTACAGGGTCCAAATAGGAGTGCTATTAGTCTTATGGTTAAACATAACAAAATGATATTACAATAACGACAAGTAGAATGGCATGCACCATTGAAATTGCTCTTAAACTTGAAAACGATCCATAATCAACAAAAATGTTGTCTTGTGATGAAGAAGAATCCCTTCAAGAAATCATCAAAAGGGCACTTTGTACGCTAAAAAGATTCAAGAAAGAAAAACAAACCTTGAATGTTAGAGACAGAGACCGGTCTCCATTGGCATTGGCGAATACCACCTGCTGATTTAAGCTTCTTGTTCCTATCCATCCTAGCATCCTCCTTCGCAACGCCACTAATCCTCTTGTTAATATTAAATAACAACTCACAACTTACTACCACTATAAATAATAAACATCAATAAACCTTATAAATTAATTAATACAACGACAAAAATAATTTATTAAAACCAACCTCAAAGTAAGTAAGTGGATTCGATTTCAGAAATGGATTCGCGTATTTGAGAGCGCAATCAACTCTGTTCCCCCGCCCAGAGGTAACATTTTAAAATTAAAAGAAAAGGCTAATATTTCTTAGGAAACAAACAGCGTGAGTGCGTATTTTACCCGAAGAAGAGAGACCTGCTGCTGCTGTAAGCAATCATTCCTCACTCCTTACTCACTCTTCTGTTTCTTTACCTCCTCCCACGACTGAAACCCCAATGAGTGAAGTTTTTCCTTTTTTTCATAGATTTCACTTTCACCCTTACAGTTTTTAGATTTACAATATTACTCTTATATTTCCTAGAAAGTTCCAATATTATCCACTAACCATTATAAATTTATATATTATTATGGTGGTGATTATTTTTTAAAATAATATTTTTTATTTTTTAAAATTTATTTTTAATATTAATATATTAAAATAATCTAAACATAAAAAAAAATTTAATTTTTTATATATATATATAAAATACCGTTTGAATCACTTTTCTAAACACCACCTATATAACCTACTTGTTGAGTTTTTCTTTTTTTTTTTCCGTGAGATGTTTATAACATGAAAATGGAGAGTACAGAGAAAAATAAGAAAAAAATAAGTAAAAATGAAATGAAAAAGGTGAAAAAAGAGATTAGATTTGGGTTAGTTATTTACAAGCAAAGATCAAAATTGACACCTCTTAACATAAGCTTAAAGTCCTTGAAAAAAAA
>Ga0325410_1005084_pt1 | contig 14609 bp, 9 predicted proteins | sample PopdelMetagenome_16_FD_206182 | JGI IMG/M metagenome (GOLD analysis project Ga0325410, IMG submission 206182) | Populus deltoides microbial communities from Bellville, Georgia, United States - Xylem-PdIQD-R3 | ecosystem: Host-associated > Plants > Phyllosphere > Stem > Wood/Secondary xylem... | reverse complement strand
TTTTTATGTGATTATGATAATTTGTTTGGTTTGGGAATTCTTAGATATGATTTTGATCTAGGATAGCGCGGATTATTGTTGGTTATTCAGTTTGCTGTAGTGGAGGTAGTGTTGGCAAAGTCATAATCAAATATAGCTTTTAATTAATCTATATTGAAGATCAATCTGGGATTATGCATATTGTAGATGTGTTATTTAATTGGATTAGCATAGATTTTTCCTTTATAAATTTTCAACTCTTTCCCTTTTTTTTATGGTTCATGCTTTTATACTCACTGGACATCTAATCATTCAGCTTGGGGTTTTTGGCGATGGTGATGAGGAAGATGAAGATGCAAGCAAGCATGCCAGGTCCTAATTTTGTTGTATTTATTTTTTGGGGTTTTTTTTTCCCGGGATGAGTTATTAGTTATAGAATCATAACTGAAGTTACATGGTGATAGTTAAAGCACTTCTTTCATTTATTTATTTGTTCCAGAGAAATCTCACGGAAACTTAGCAAGGCCTCCATTTGCCCTGTTGCTGGCAGCACTTCTTATGAAACTGTTGCTTCAATGGTCATACTGATTTGTATTTCATTTTCTTTTGCTCTTCTTAGTTCACCTCTATCACTAAGTCTTCATGTTCATACTGCTTCTAATGGTGCCACCAGCACCAGACCTTACTACCTTCCTTAAAAGTTTTTTTTTTTTTTTTACCTTGAATTACTGATTCTTGGTTTCTCTTGTGCATCGCTGAGATTCAGATATGAAGACTTCTTTGGCAGTAAAAGGAGAAAAATCTTAAAAAGAAAGTCAAAAGAAGACTCAAGCTCAGACGATGAACTTGATGATGAAGCAGTTGATGAGGTATTATGATGTGTTTTTATGTCTAAATGCATTCAATAAAGTTTCTGCTGTCTTTCCTGTGGTAGTATAATTTAAATTTTAAGAAGTGAACGTATGTGTAGATGTAATGGTGTTGTTATTTCCATTGTGCAGAGAAAAGGTAGACTTTCTACCCATGAAAAACAACTTCAGAAGCTTCAATCTGAGATAGAGCAGATGGAGAAAGCAAATTTGGAGCCAAAAACTTGGACCATGCAAGGAGAGGTAACTATGGCCTTCCTTTAATGTCTAATTAAGAAAATTGCTTTTATGCTTTGTGCTTTATTATTTTTATTCGTTTTTGGATATAATCCTACCCAATCCAATCGATATTAGGTTTTGGTTTTGATGTCACATACAATGGACTTTGCAACAGGTAACTGCTGCAAGCAGACCCAAGAATAGTGCACTAGAAGTTGATTTAGACTTTGAACACAATATGAGGCCTGCCCCTGTAATCACTGAGGAGGTTACTGCAACACTGGAAGATATGATTAAGAATAGGATCATTGAGGTAAACTTCAATTTTTAATGAATTTTCTTATGTATCTTGATGTCTTGTTAAGACATCACTGTTTGACTTTATTTCAAATGTATAATCCAAATTTTCTTGCTAAGTGTTGATTGCTTGTAACAAATTGATTATGATTTATGATTTCTGTGTCATGCAATTTTTCTTTTATTTTGCACTTAGAAACCAAGTAGAATTTTTCGCAGTTGCTTCAAGGTAAACTGCAACTATATCTATGTGTGGCCATGTGATGAGCTGATGTACCTCAGATGCGCGCACACTTGCTCACATGCATATGTACACTATCCCAATGTTATGTTGCAGTGGCAACAGGGTTGTCTTTGTTGAGGTTCATACACAAGTCTTCTTTTACTATGAGAACACTGGTTTATATGTGGCTGTTTTTGTTATGAGAAGTTGGTGACTAAACATTGCAATTGTTACTGGACATATGCATGATTATTTATTCAAAGCCATGGCACAGTTCTTCAGATAATTTGAACAATGTCTGTCCAGAATTTTCTGGTTTTTAGATAATGGTGAACATTTGTCCAATTACTCGTGTTCTTAAAGTTGGCAGATGAATGGGTGATATTAATGGCAGAGCAACTTCCTCCTATGATTTTGGCTTTTCCAAATTTCTATACACGCAGAAAAAATTCCTAAATCCTAGGTCAAGCTTTCAGAAAGAAATTTTCTACCACTGTACCTGACAATATGAGTAGCTTCATGGAATTTTATGCTTTGTTATGGGAAAAATTTTGGGTATATTTTATCTTGATCTTTCTTGTTTTGAATCTATATAACTGGTTCCTTTGTTCAGATCTTGCTGCTTCTCATTTTGAATTGGACACTGCTTTGATACTTTGCTATGTTAGACATTGTTGTCTGTGTGCGTGCATGCACATGCTGACTTTTTAACCAGAAACAGTCTTGCCATGATGATCTTAGGGACAGTTTAATGACATTCAGAAGGCTCCCAGTTTACCCTCTAAAGCACCGAGAGAACTGAAAGAGTTGGTAAACAATATTACTGGTAACATAGTTTAGTTTAGTTTATTTTCCATTGTTCCCTGTTATTATATAATATTAATTCTGCTCGCTGTATTTTTCATAAAATGTGCAGGATGATAATAAGAGCAAGAAGGGTCTTGCCGATGTTTATGAGGTTTGTCTATCTTAACCAGCATGCTTTGTCGGGTTTCCAATTCTGGATAGTGGATCCTATACTGTTCTTAATAGTTTCTGAGCTTGATTGTTTTCTTCTGTTGTTGAGCTCGTGTATTGAATCCAAATTTCTCTCTAATTATTTACAGGAAGAATATGTTCAAAAGACAAATCCAGCTGCTGCACCGTTATCTTTCTCAGATGAACAGAAGGAGGTAGATATTCATGATGTTGTTGGTACTATTATTATTTCTCCTTAGTTGTTTCTTCATTACAAATTTTCATATCTTCAATGACTCCAGCACATTGCATTTTAGTATTATGTTTTCTATGTCCTCCTGATTTTATTACATTGACATCTTTGATTTGTGTAATCTTGTTTTCTTTTTTTACTTAGGCAAGTGTCCTGTTCAAAAAACTGTGCTTGAAGTTGGATGCACTTTCTCACTACCACTTTGCTCCCAAACCTGTATGTTTCTCAATCCACAAAATGACGTCCTTTTATCCACTTTTATTTTAAAAAAAAAATTGATCCCTTTTGTGTGACTTTGATAGGTCATAGAAGACATGTCTATCCAAGCAAATGTCCCTGCTCTTGCTATGGAGGAGGTAAAAGATATCTCCCTATCCTCTTCGGTCTGAACTTTGTTTCTGACTTGACTTGCTAATACACAGTCTTCCATGTATAGATTGCACCCATGGCAGTTTCAGATGCAGCTATGCTGGCTCCAGAGGAAGTTTTTTCAGGCAAAGGTGATATTAAGGAAGAAGCAGAACTTACTCAGGCTGAGAGGAAGAGGAGGAGGGCTAACAAGAAAAGAAAATTTAAGGGTGAGATTTGATAAGAAAGTTTAGTATTCTCTCAAAAGCCTTGCATATCTAGTTGATTGCTTCTTTCAGCTTATAACACCATGAAAAGAAAGATCAATTAGTAGTTTAAAGCATCCAGAAGAAAGCTGCTCAATTCTCACCATTCTCTCTGTCTCATCTGGTTTTTGCCTGCATGTTCGATCTTTCCTCTCATATTAACCATTAATTGATGATTACAGCTGAATCGGTTAAAGGGATAGCAAAGAAGGCACGAGAGAACACAACACTATACCACGATGGTGGTGAGTGTTCATCTTTACTGTCAGGTGTCATTATTTTTGGAAGCTTAAATTAACCCAATTTGACAGTCACTAAACCTCAATTTTTTATTAAAATGCAGGCAAGGAAGAATAGTGACTTGTTTCATCGTTATATCCTTGCACAAAGAGCCACAGAACCTTTTGAAGTTATGGTTTCAAGTTTAGGACCGCCAGATGGAGAGGAGAAACAGGAGAAGAGCGGTACCTTGCAGCACTGTAAGATGCCCATTTGTTTCATGCTTTTAACAATCACTGACGAGAAGAAAAATATGCCAGAAGAAGAACTAGAAAGATTTGGGATATAGCTTGAAAGAAGCTCGGTGGGATGTTGGCAACCATAGGCTATTATACCTTTTATACTTTAGAATTAGAATTTAGAGTTGAAAATATTATTCAACCTCTGATCAATGTTTGACACATTATTATTGCATTTTATTGTCCTTAGGCTGGTTCTGTCATGCAATGTGAAATATGAATCAGAAGTTAAAGCAAGGATGAATGATGAGAAGCATTACCTGGAAGAATATAGGGGAAGCGGTTCTTTTGTTGAACTATTTACTTAGGGGACCTAACTGGGGCAAAGAGCTCTACAGAAACAAAGTGCGTAAACAGGACTTTAACTTTCTCTTCTTATTTTGGCAAGTTGTCAGAAATAAGCTCTGTTCTCGGCTCTTGAAATGCATCTTACACGCTTTTTTTCCCCACAGTTATCGAAGCTCCTCTTGAAGCTAATCAGAATTTATCCAGGAAGATAGATATTTGAAAGAAAAATTATACTTTTTATACCAAAAAACTTGGGGTGCACGCTGCAACAAAAAATACTCAGGTTGATTGTAGATAATTATTTAATATTTATATTAAATTTAATTCGGCAAGTCAATTTTGAAATTTCTTTATTTGATTTTTTATTTAAAGTTAAATTATGTAAAAGTTATTTTGATGTGATTCGATCAATTTGGCTAGTCTAGAATCATTTTGGCTATTAAAAAAAAAGTTTGAGGATGAAATTGAGAGAAAAAAAAAAGAAATTGACATAAAAAACCTCTCAACTCAATTTCTTGTCTAACCCGAGTTTAAATGAAATCTTGTTAAAGTTATCTTAATATGACCCGGTTGATTTAGTAAAAAGGATATGAGGATAAAATTAACAAAAAAAAAATTTCTATTGACTTGACTCCTTGCTTAGTCTAAGATTAAAATTAAATCGTGTGGAAACTATTCTAATATGATCTAGTGGACTTAGTTGGTTCAAAAGCAACTCAAGCCATTGTTAAAAAAAGTTTAGAGATGAAATTGAAAATAAAAATACCAAATTAAAATAAAAAAATAGGAAAATGGAAAATAAATGGAGGGTGAATTGAAAAAAATATGTGGCTATTTTTTTTCTATTTTGCATTCTCCCTCTTTTCTTGGCGTTTCCCATTTTCTTTTCTTTTATTTTTATCCTTTTTTCCTCAATTTTATTCTTTAACAATTATTTAATTTTGAATTAGTCTTCATAAATTGTTTTAGTTTTTTTCTATGAGATTATCACAGTCTCAAATAAATATCGTGATATTTTATTTATACTTAATTTTATAAGCATCTATTTTTGTTATGGTATAATTAAATAAAAATTTTTTTTAAGAAAATAAAGTTTTTAAACTCGGTGTCCCCACGCCTTTTGGTGTTTTATATTTAATTTTAATTAATATGAGCTTTAGCATAACATTATTTGTGAATATTTTTGTTTTAAAATATTTTATTTTAACTATATGAATTAAAATCAATTCCTATAAATGGATAAAAATCTTATGAATCTTATTCTTAGAGAATTTTTTTTTTTTTTTTGATGTTAGAAGAGCTTTCCAAAACAAGTAACATTAGTTTAGAATGATTTAGAAAATTTATTATGTGTTATTTAGGGTTTAGCATAGTATTTAAATAGACATATAATTAAAAAGGAGATTAAATTGTTTTTTAGGAATTAATATTGGAGTATATTATAAGAATTGTATTATATTGATAGCTTTTTTACTTAGAAGGTTAATTTAGAACAAGAGTACAAAACTTAAAGGGCTGTAAAAATCTTTATTTGAGAGGGATAGATTGATTAAGAGGGGGAAAACCTATAAAAGAGAGTTAAAAGAGGGCGTGATAGAGATAGAAACTATGTGGAAGAGGGTTGGAAGAATATTGAAATAAAACACTAAGTTTCAATCTCAATTAATCATAAATGTATAAAAATCCATCATCAATTAGCTCTTGGTATGTGTTGAATGAAAAACAAAATTGCAAAAAATTGTGTAAGATGATTACCTACTTTGCATAAAGGTTTTCACTTTCTTAAATCAAGCTCATAAAGTTCTGATCATTTCACTGATTTGCAATGATACTTATAGACCACATAAGATTGCAAACCAATTTCTGCAAAGAAAATGACAAGACAAAATGAAAATAAATGAATTGCAAAAAAAAGAGTAAAAGATATCTCTTATTTGGTTGTGAAATAAATTGCAATAGTAGACTCAAGAATGAGATTTATCCCATAGTAAAGACACTACCAGAAAATTACAAAAAAATAATAGAAACACTAACAAAAAAATATTTCGTTGCGGTTTTATTGATATAAAATGTGATGAATATATTTTGTCAGTAATTTTCGATGAAAACAACGATGGAATTAAAAAAAAATCAATGGTAATTTCATCGGCGATTTTAAAGTGATTTAAAACACGACAATCTTCTCTTCTCTCCCATTTCTTCTTCTTATTTGATTTCAATTCAAACCCTAAACTTGATCTTTCTCCTACCCACTTCAAATCTTTGACAGCCACCCTAAAAAATCGAGCCTCCCAACCCAGTGCAACTTCCCTCCCTTGGTTCATTTTCATTTTCTATATTGCAATAATCTCAACATTTCATTTTTATTTTCTTTTAGATTATTTTTTTATATATAATTTGTGTAGGCTTTGCTGAATTAGCAAGTTGTTGATTATCCAAACTTTAAGCTTGTGATGGTGGTACATGTATATATGTATATCTTCTTTTGAGATTCTATTTTGGTTAATTCTTTTATGAGTTTTGAATTTTTTAAAAGTTTTCTTTACCTAGGTTTGTTGATTTGTTTTCATTTTTTGGATTTGGGTTAGGTTTTTGGCTTCTAGATTTCCTTTTTGTAAAGGAAATTTTGGTTTTTGGTTAAAGAATATAGGTATTTGAAAAAGAAAAACAATGTTTTATTTTGTGGGAATGTATTTAAGGTTTGGGTTTAAGGAGTTAGATTTTCTTATTTTATGACAAGGGTTTTGATTTTTAGCTAACTAAGATGGGTAGTATTCAAATTCCCACAAGCAATGGTCACTATTGGATCTTATACTCTTTGATTCTTTGATTGTGGCTTGTAATTGATTATTTCATAATAAGGTTGTTGATGGAAATTAAGGTAACATGTTGTTGTAATATTTATACTTATTAGATTTTTGCTTAAATTGGAAACTTCCTTTTCCTTTTCTCTTTTCTTTTTTCCATTCCATCTCGTTGATCTTATACCATATGTATAATACTAGTCTTTACCTTAGCAATACATCAACAATTCCAAGTTCCATATGCCATGTTAGGGGAAGGAATGGGTCATGAACCATTCCAAGTTCCAACCCAGCTCCTAAAGACTAAAGGTACTGGGTACTAGCCACTTAAAAACCCACTGACTATCTTGATTAATTTAGTGATTATATTTATTGTTATTGTTGTATATATGGTTGTAATGGAGTGATTGCTAAATAGGTTTTATTGTGATGTTTATAAAGTATTTCCCAAAGAAATGTATATTACTTTTATGGATGATGTATTACTTTTATGAATGATGAAATGCTTAGACCATAAAGCATAAAACCCATAATCTCTTCATTTTTGTTTTCGTAAAATGAAGGGTCTATGCCATGTTCATATTGTGTTCTTGGACAACCAGGTGATATAACATGCCAACTCCAAAGTTGTTGAAAACCTTTTATAAATGTAAGATGCTTTCAGTTCTTATTAATGTACACTTACCTTCTGTTTTCCACGCTACCTGTATAGGAGTGTGGTTGCGAGTGTTTTTCACTCAGAAATGTATCAAAATAATGTTTTTTTATTTTTAAAAAATCATTTTTGATATTAGCGCATAAAATGATTAAAAATACCAAAAAACATTAATTTAAAGTAAAGAAAAAAAACTTTCAATTTTTTTCAAAAGCGTTTTTGAAACGCAAAAACAAACAAGGTCGTCTATGACTTCTTTTTTTTTTTTTTTGTTAAAATAAAGATGTCCTACATCATTGAGCTCTCAAGTTTGCAATTTTTTAATATGATTTTGTATGAGTGTGTGTTATAAGATGTGCACAATGTCAAATGGCAGAGTTACCTCCTATAATTGAAAGGATTTTGGATTTAATCATAAAGTTATGATTGTAAGGTTCATGAGTCACTACCTAATATTATGGTCATTAGAAAACCTAATGGTCTACGAGAGTCTAAGTAAAGGGATTAGTTGTGCAAGGAAAAGACACATCCCATTTAGTGCACTTTACCTACGGTAAGCTACATCGTTAATTGATTATTAATTTAAGACATGTTTCTATTTGTTCGTCTCATCTAAAATTCAAGACAGATCATCCCTCGTGAGAAAGTCTCTATCTTATCATGTTATATCTCACCATTTTAAGGTCCAAATTTTAATATCGTATTTATTTCCTATTTTTGTATCTTTAAAACCCAGGGATATACTTTACAGTGTAATTTTATACCTCCAAATATTAAAATCTACAACTAAATCCTAACACTCTGAATACTAATTAAACAAATTAATTGTTGTGGAATTTTTGGTATTTTGGTCAAACTTTAATGGATAATCATAAACTGGTGATGGTATCCATTTCATATTTTTTAAAATATGATAAAAAAAAATGTGATTTTATCCTTTTTAGAAAATATGCATGAAAACTTTTAGAATTTGACCATATACATGAAACAAAAATACATATTTTTTGTATTTTTGAAATGAGGAATTGTTTAGGATTTTTTTTTAGATTTTTTGAAACTTTGGAGAGAACCGAGTGTTTTTAATACTGAGTACGTATCTTACAGTGTAAGTCTATATCCTAATATAAAATGAAATCCTTGAAGAAAAACATTGTTTTTTGAATTTTTGAATTCTTTTGAATTTTTTGGAGAAAAAATAAGGTATATTTAATATCGGGTCCGTATGTTACAATGTAACTCTACTGCCGAATGTTAAATGAAATTCTTGAATAAAAACACTTTTTTTATGTTTTATGAAAAAAGGAATTTTGTTTTGAATTTTTGATTTTTTTTTTAAATTTTTTGAAGAAAAAATCAGGTATATTTAATAACAGATCCATATCTTACAGTGTAAGTCTACAACCTTTTATTAGATAACAATGTTGGGAAATCATGTAAGGGACCCATAAATATTTTTGAAATGGTCAACGAATATTTTTTTTTCCAAATTTGTTTCAAATTGTTAAGGGTTTATTTGGCTAGATACACAAATATAACCAAATTAAATGTAAACAAAAAATTATAGGGCATGTTTGCCAAACACGCACTTAATCTAAAATCAGATGCGTTAAAAATATCTTTAAAGTTATCTTTGGAAAACACGTTCTTAAGAGCCAAAAAGGAGCTTATTTCTTAAAAAAAAAAACATGGCGGCCAAACATGCCATTAATGATAGATTTGGGCTGGGCTTATTGGGCTTAAGACTTGAGCCCACGTATATGGGTTGGGATCGGGCCCAGCCCGACCTGATTTGTTGGGCTAATAGATAACCTAACAAGCCTTTTTTGTGAAGTGGGTTGGACCCAGCCCATCCATACGAGTTGGGCTTAGGTCCAACCCACATAACTTGTTTACTAGTCCAGCCAAGTGACCAAGTTATTGGCTTTTACAAAACATGAATTATTTCACGTTTTGCAAGCTTATGAAGGTAAAATATTTAAAAGAGAGAAGGGAGTATGAGAATTACCTAGGTAGAGGAGGTGCCTGTTGGTGGAGCTTCAAACATGACGTAACGGTTTGTTGGAAGATGAATGGTAGTTGTTAGAGGCTGGAGAAAAAGTTATTGGTGGAGAAAGCTCACGGGCAGCTGCTTTAATGGATAAAAACAAATGTTTGTGTGGTTGATGAAGGCCTTTTATCACTATTGTTAGAGTTGTTGGCTAATAAGGAGATGTGTTTCAGGTGGTGGTGGTGTATACTGAGGTGAGAAGTTGGAAAGGCAAAGGGGAAGGTTGGTTTTTTTCTTTATTCTTTTTTTAAAGAGCAACTGGTGTATAGGTGATTTTTCTTCGATTTCTTCCCTTTATTTTTCTCCTTATTTTTTACATGAAATTCACCCTTATTTATAAGGAATGAAAGAGAGACACCTAGTCTTTATTAGTGATGAATCTTGGTCATTGATTCAAATGAGAAAAATCTCAACCGTTGGCTAAAAGTCACCATCATAAGCTGCTAAAGTCAAGTTGCACAAGCTGATTGGGTCATTATTTTATGACGGCATTGCAGTGACTACAAAGACAACCACCTAGTGGGAATCAAGTTGGAGTGTAGTACAGTGTTGGGTCATGAGAGTGATGGCTTATTTGTTCTGTTTGGTGAAGAGATGATACATTAAATACTTTCAAAAAGCAACCACTTAGGCAACTTTTCAAGTATAGAAGTTGAAGGTGATAAACAACACTAGACCATAATGGCTTGTTTGTTTTGTTTGATAGAGAGATGATGCATTAAATGCCTCTAAAAAGCAGTCATTTGAGCAACTTTTCAAGTACAAAGATTGAAAATGATGAATAGTGCAAGACGACGATGGCTTATTTGTTTTGTTTGGTGGAGAAATGAGGCATTAAATGCCTCTGAAAAGCAATCACTCGAGCAGTTGTTCAAGTAAAGAGGTTAAAGGTGATGAATAGTGTCAGACGACGCGTCGTCTAACATTATTTGTTTTACCTTCGTTGACCATAACGATGTCGTTTTGGTCAAAAGAACACCAAAATACATTGTTTCATTTAAATGAAAGAGCACAGTTTTGGTGTTTAGGTTTATGTAGGTTTAAAAATCTCATATTTTAATTTCAACCCTCAATCTTTAAATTTATTCAATTAATTCCTCAATTGAATTTTGATTCTAAGAATCAATCCAATCCCACCCCTTCCAAATCTTAAAATGACCCTATAAGTCTAGCACTTTTTTTTCAATTTGGTCATTGGTCTTGAATATCTCAATTTCATCATCAATTATCCTTCACATTTTTTAAATTTTCAATTTTACCCCTGATTTCAGTCGATTTCAGCCTCTGAATGTGCCTCTTTCAACTTGATCCTTGGTTTTGAAATTCTTTGATTTTGCCCTCAATTCACCTTCAAACTTCTAGTTTTTTCAATTTCACCCATGTTTTCAACTAAATTTGACTCATTAAAAGTATAGTTAAGTCCTTACACCTAATTAAACCTTTTAATTTGACCCAAATTAATTCTTAAACATAATTAAACCTTTAATTTGGCTCATGATTAAATCAAATTGGCTTATTAAAAAAAATTAAGTCCCTATACTTAATTTTTATGCAGATTCGTCCAATAATCATTTAATTTGACCTTGGATTTGTACTGTCTCTTCAGTCTTAGGTATAATAGGATATGATTGGGCTTCCAATTTTGTCCAAAACTATAGCTTAATTCCTCCATGCATTTGAAACCCTTCTCAACCTGTCTTTGCCAAGTTGCCATTCTTTTTGTTATTATTATTTTATTTTATTTTATTATTTTTAAAAAGAAAAAGGTAAATTTGGGGGAAAACCTAAAAATTAGGTATGACAACTAGCATCCTAGTTTTCCTAGGCTGTTAATTTTATTAGTATTACTCTTATAATTTTATAAGCATATTATACAAAATCAAAGATTGATTGAATATTTTCCACATAATTAATAGACTTTTTCCATAACCTAAGTGTTAAATTACATATCTATCTTTTATAAAATGCATCATTTCCAGTCCCACTATTATAGTTATGGACAAATAAGAAACTAATATTTACTTGATTATAAAGCAAACCTATAAAAATCATTTGGTCCAAATGTTAATCACTCTACAATTCAGAAAGCAAACTAAAGCTAAAAGACCATGAAAAAACTAGTTGAACCTTTCAAAACTTTGAAACAAATTTCTACAAAAAGATAACCAAAACCCTTAAACAATACATATAAGATTCGTCAACACTAAATGTGAATAAAGTACCCCCAAAACCATCCCCACAACATCAAACACTTTCTCAATTATCCAAGCAAATTGTTATTATTTTATTTACCACACTATATTCTTCCTCTTCCTACAAGAAACTACCATTCTTTTCTTATATTCACATTTCCTTCACACTTCCTCCTCCTATAAGACACTAACCTTCTTTTTTTATTTTAACATTTCCTCTTTTCCTTTCTTGAAATCTCATCAATATAAACACAAGCACACTTTTCTTGATCACCTTTTAATATTTTCAACATCAGTACTTTAAGTTTTTCCAATAATATCCAAATCAATAATATGTGTTGGTCATATTGTGTAACATAACTATTGATTACCCTTTTACAATCTAATATGGTTGTGGTCATCCAAGTTTTAGACATCTTATTTTACATGAAAAATGTACTAATGTTTCATATTAGCTCTAAATTATACCTTGTATTAGGAATATAATATGCATATCAATCAATTACACTTTATAAACCTCACTTATCAACTTGTGATACCCCTGTGCTATGCGACAAGGGTAATGGTTTTATGGTCAATAAATGGTGATCTCTATATTTCAATATGATCGTCGATAATATGTTCATGCTAATAGGTTGCTCGACTCAATCACCACTCTCTAAGGATCCCCGAGAATCATTTACCTTGTAGGAAAAAAAAATAGGTACAGGTTGCGAAGAGTACTATAGGTGCTTGGAGTGGATTCTAGTAAACTATGGATAAATAAGCTTAATGTTCAAGTCAAATAAGTCGAAGTGTTTTGTAATGGTATTTGAGGCTATTAAAGCTATAAGCCATAGTAAGCTTGATTGAGAAGGTTATAGTAGTGTTTATAGTCTTCAACCATTGAAGGTAGATGGTCTTAGTGAATGGTCTTATGGGATCCAAGAGAAATACTTTGTATAAAGAAATGAGGAGTTCCTTAGAGCATGTAAGGTAAATGGTGGCATATATGGGTATGACTCTAATGCGATTAAAAAGTTGTGTATGTGTGGCAATGAGAATTATATATCAAATCAAATTGTGATTCAGGGAAAGACATAACTTTTTATGTCTTCTTTTAGCATTCAATTATTTTATAGAGTTCGCTACATTGTAGTTCATATAAAAAAGATTAAACATAAAAAAAATATCGAGGTTATAAGGAATTATTTGGCATTGTTATTAAATTGACCCAACGGATTAACTTCAAAACCTCATGACCATCAACTCCTTGCCTAGTTTAGTTTTAAAATTAAACCATTAGAAAGTTCTCATGACATGACCCAATTGACTTAGTGGGTCTAAAGTCATCCCGAACGATTGGTAAAAAAAACATAGTCTGGTTTAAAAAAAAATTCATGATGACTTTTTTTTTAATATTGAGATGTTAACACATTGGATCGACTTAGGCTTTGTGACTTAACTTACCAAATTCACGATCTAGGTGGTGTACTCCGCTAGGTTTAAAAACTTTGTTTTTCTAAACTATTTTTACTTAATTATATGATAATAAAAATAGTTACTTCTAAAATTAAGCACAAACCAAATGTCAGGATGTTTGATTGAAATTACAATAATCTCATAAAAAACAAACCAAAATAATTTATAAAGATAAATTCAAAATCAAGAAAATGTTGAATGATAAAATTTAGAAAAAGATGGATGAAAATGAAAGAAAAAAAATGGGGAAAATGCAAAATAATAAAATAAAGCCACCTCCTTCATTGTTTTGTATGAATAGTAAAAAAGGTAAGTTAGCACCCTAACTCTTTTAGATAAATTACATAATTTGATAGGTGGATGGTGTTACACCATAGGCCGTACTCTTTTTTCTAAGGTAAAAAAATAAAAAATATCCAAGTTGTAGGGATCTTTTTAGTAGCAAGTTGGTCAATCATGAAATCTTATAACTTGTTAGAAAACACACAAGAAGAAAAGACTACTAAGAGAACTAATGAATTTATTAATAATGACCCTCTAGAAGTTGAGGAGAAAGAGGAACCTAGAAAAAGTAAGATGGCTAAAATATCTTTAAAAAATTATCTTAAATTTCTAACTTGTTTGTTAGAAAATAAACCTCAAAGTTTTAAAGAAACAATTCCAAGTCCAGAAGCATTATTTTAGAAAGAGGCCATAAATAATGAGATAGAATTCATTATGCAAAATCATACATGAGAACTTGTGGATCTTCCTCTTGAAATAAACCATTAAGGTGCAAAAGGATATTATAAAGGAAGATGAAGGTTGATGGATCTAATAATAAATATAACATTAGACTCTTAGTAAAAGGTTACAAGCAAAAGGAAGGCTTGGACTACTTTGATATATACTCACCAATTATAAGAATAACATCCATTCATATGTTAATTGTTATAGCTGCCCTTAACAATCTTAAGATACACCAAATAGATGTTAAAACTGTTTTCCTAAAGGTAGACTTAGATGAAGAAATCTATATGAAACAACATGAAGGATTTAAGTTTTTAAAATAGAAAATAATGGTGTGTAAGCTTTTTAAATCATTATATGGTTTGAAACAATCACCAAAATTATAATACGAGGAGTTTGACAACATAATGCTATCAAGTGGTTTTAACATCAATAAATGTGTTTATGTGGAAAAAAAACCAAATACAATATATGTCATAGTTTGTTTATATATAGACAATATAC
>Ga0325410_1005083_pt1 | contig 14610 bp, 11 predicted proteins | sample PopdelMetagenome_16_FD_206182 | JGI IMG/M metagenome (GOLD analysis project Ga0325410, IMG submission 206182) | Populus deltoides microbial communities from Bellville, Georgia, United States - Xylem-PdIQD-R3 | ecosystem: Host-associated > Plants > Phyllosphere > Stem > Wood/Secondary xylem... | reverse complement strand
TAAGCTTGATTTGATGAGGAATGTCGTACCAACAAATGAAAACAAAAGGATCCAACGAGCTTGGAGGGTGAATACCATAGATTCTTAATTTGTTAGTTAGCTGGTTGTATTGGTTTCCCTCACGAATTTAGTGAGGTTTCAGTTTTAGGGTCGGTGGCTAGTCTGTAGCCATCTGTTGTTTTATGTTTCTGTTATCATTGTAAATCTGGGGTATGCCCCTTATAATGTTTGTATCTTCTTCTTTTAATACATACGTCAACTTACCAAAAAAAAAAGTATAAACAAGAGATTAATATAAACAAAACTTAAGCATTACAAAAATATAAAGAGAAAGATCAAGAACATGATCTTGATCTGAAAACCAAGATATCTAAATGCATGGCAAATACCTTCTTTTATAGGCCAAAATTCAGAACTATTGATTTGATGACTAATTGTTGAGTGGGTGGCCACATCTTGACTTGGTGACAATCCTTATCTTCTTGTCTGAACAAAACATCATTGATAACGTTAGAATTTGAACAAACTTAAATCATGAAAGTTCTAGAAAATTGTCTCAGCTTTCCAACAAAAAAAGAATCAGTGCATTTGGACTTCTAGAACTTGAAATATGGGCTGAACACTAACAGTGTCTAGGTTGCAAGACAGATTCCGACTTCTTTGTTGTTGCTAAGATTTGGACTTCCAAACAATAGAATTAAGCCTTGCACTCCCATAAATGTTTTAGGCCTATGTCTTAGCTTTCTAGCCATATAAACCAAATTGAAATTCAAGATCTACAACTCCAGATATGACCCAATGACTAAACAGTGTTTTAGTTTGGACTAAACCAACATCTCTTTTCTAAGCTTAACCCTCTCTTTGTCTTCTCAATTTCAGTAGTTCAACTCTTCAATCAATCCTTTGATTTATGTGACAGGTTTGCATTTAAGATGAACATTTACCATAAATTAAAGGTATCTTATAGTATCAGACTTGTTATTATAAAACATGCTTTAGTTAAGAAGTTACTGATACTTTAAGTGTAAAATGATGATATAAAACCTTGATAAAAATACACTTTTAAGTACTAATCACAACCTCCAACCAGCTTATTACTAGTCTCTAGCAATCAAAACGTTAAAATAAAAAAATAATTTGCAAGTTCCACAAAGCAAGGCATTAATTAATCTATCCAGATAAACAAACTCTCATTAAATTTATATATCAGCTCAATACCTCTTAAACAAAATATTAATAAACCTTTCTTTTTATGTGCTCAATGTATGAAAACATAGATGATGGGGCTTTTATTGGAAGAAAACAATATTATGTTCTAATGTTTAAGGTTAACTTCCTTGGGTTGAGATTTTTCTCTTTTTTTTTAAATATATATACATATAACTTAAAACACAATGCATCTTTAACCCATGTAACGAGCTTTCGACTAATGACTCCCAAACTAGTTGGTCTTCGGGCATTAGGTGTTGAGACACCCCTACGAGCTTAGTAACTCAGGTTGCAGATACTGATACGTAGATAGTGCAATTTTTGATTCCCTTAAGCTTTTCTCCTTAACCTATGTAACAAGTGTTGGGTCAATGACTCCCAAGTCAGTTGACTTTAGGGTATTAGGTGTTAAAACACCCATCCGGGCTTAATTGCTTAGGTTAGGAAGGCTACGAAACCAAACTTATCTATATTTTTATTATCATCAATATTATCATTTTTTTTTTGCAAATTATATATTATCCCTTTCCCTTAATTGTTACCTTTAACAAAAGAACATAAATAATGTAATAATCCAATGTGCAACCCACAATCATATGTTAAAGTGTGTGTGTGTGTGAAAATGAAGGTTTAAGAATACTTGTTAAATGAGTATATGAGCAGAATCAAGTGATAACAATGCGAGAGTTTGTAAACCTGAATATTTCAAGAAGTATTTTGATAGACCTTGTTAAGAATATTTACTAAAATGCATCTCAAGAGTCAATAAAATTCCTCCTTACTCTGCCATCCTAATAACAGTTCTGTCAAATAGTTTTAATAATAGCAAAAATAGTTAGTAAGTTAGTTTTTTTTTTAAATGTCAACTACTACCCTCCCCCCCAACCAGAACGAGACATTGTCCTCAAATGTTCTAAGGTAGAAAGATAGAGTATAGAAGACATCACCTGAAACAACAAACATTAACAAACTTGAAACACACGTAAACAAATATAAGAAATAACAAAATAAAATAAAATGCTATTAATAAAACCAAATGACACAAGGTTTCACAAACGAAGGCTCAAATCCAATTTAAGTTTTTTTGGGCCTAAGAGGAAATATGAAAGATCTCTTCCAATGTGCCCAGACCACCTGGTAAAGCAATGAAGACATCAACATGGTTAAATATTGCATTTAGTCGATCAGACATTGTGGGAACCTGTAGTTCCTCTCTAATTATTTTGCCAACGATGTCCCTTTTTGTTAAAGCTTTGGGGACGACCCCCAAAACTTGACTACCTCCTAAAAATGCAGCTATTGTTTTCAAGAGTGGTGTCCATTTTCAAATGAGAAATGGAGAAGAGATTCAAAGAAGGGAGAAAGAGCAAAGAATTGCACAAATATATATACAGATATCAGTTATTATGGGAAACTGAAAGAGCCGACTTAAGTCATGGAGTACCGTTATCCGTCATTTGATCGGGGTGAGAAAGACTAGTAAAACAAAATCCACATCGAAAAGAAACACAAAAACAACGTGAGAAAAACAAAATAATCAACCTTTATATACAGGATCATTCAAACCAATGGATTCATTTTCACTAGGAAAATTTAATTGTAACTTAAGCAGCTGGCTAGCATCGTTAAGGTTTGAATTGAAAGCTTTAATAGCCCAATAAGCTTTATGTTCAAGTTCCACAGGCAAGTGACAAGTTTTTCCATAGATTAGTCTATAAGGTGACATACCTAATGATGTTTTATAAGCAGTTCGATAAGCCCAAAGTGTATCATTAAGTCTTAAAGATCAGTCTTTCCTATTAGGGTTCGCTGTTTTCTCCAAAATCTATTTGATCTCCCTATTAGCAAGCTCTACTTGTCCACTTGTCTGAAGGTGATAAGGGGTGGCAACTTTGTGTGTGATTCCATATTTCTTCATTAAAGACTCAAATGACTTGTTGCAAAAATGTGTTCCACCATCATGGCTCAAGGGCTTCCAAACTGACTCAAAATATTTTCTTTCAAAAACTTAATCACTATTTTGTAATCATTGTTTCGATTTGAAATTACCTCTATCTATTTTGAAACATAATCTACTGCGACTAATATGTACAAGAAACCAAATGATGGAGGAAATGGACCCATGAAATCTATACCCCAACAGTTAAAGATCTCAATGACAAGAATAGGATTTAAAGGCATTATGTGATATTTTGAAATAGATCCCAACTTTTGACAATTTTCACAAGTCTTGCAGAATGCATGTGAGTCCTTGAACATGGTGGGCCAGTAAAATTCGTAAGATTTTTGCAGTTGTCTTTCTTGATGAGAAATGGCCCCCACATACCTCAGAATAACAAAATTTAAGGACACTACTTACCTCATTGTTAGGAATGCATCTTTGAAATATTTGATCAAGACAATATTTGAATAAATAAGGGTCATCCCAATAAAAGTTCTTCACTTTGTTCAGGAACTTTCTTTTGTCTTGGGTACTCCAATGAGTTGGCAATTGTCCTGAAACAAGAAAATTGACAATATTAGCAAACCAACGCAATGTAGAGACAGATAGTAAAGATTCATCAAGAAAGTAGTCATCGATTTATGTGATGTCAGATTTTGAATATGTTGTCAATCTTGACAAATGATTTGCAACAATATTTTCAGTGCCTTTCTTATTTTTGATTGTGATATCAAATTCTTGAAGTAATAAAATCCACCGCACCAATCTAGCCTTAGAATCCTTCTTAGAAAGAAGATATTTCAATGCTGCATGATCACTAAAAACAACAACAGGTGAGCCAACAAGATAAGACCTGAATTTTTCACATGCAAATAATACTGCAAGTAATTTTTTTTTAGTGGTGGTGTAATTCATTTGAGCACTATTTAAAGTTTTACTTGCATAGTAAATCACATAAGGTTTCTTATCTTTTCTTTGTCCCAAGACAGCACCCACGACATAATCACTAGCATCACACATTATTTCAAAAGACAATGACCAATCAGGAGATTGAATGACAGGAGTAGAAGTAAGCAAGTTTTTTAGTTTAACAAAGGCTTCTTCACAATGTTTAGTCCATTCAAAAATATTATTCTTTTTTAGAAGGTTACTCAATGGCTTAGATATTACACTAAAATCTTAGATTGAGACTTTGAAAGACTGAATATGGAAGTAAATTCACACTAGCTCCAAGATCAAGTAAAGCTCTTTCAATTTTATGTTCTCCAATAAAGCAAGAAATTATAGGAAAACTAGGGTCTTTATATTTCAAAGTATTATTATTTTGAAGAATGACACTTACTTGTTCAGCTAAAAAGTCTTTCTTTTTCACATTCAGTTTTCTCTTCACAGTGCACAAATCTTTCAAAAATTTAGCATAGAAAGGTACCTGTTTAATAGCATCCCGCAAAGATATATTGATCTTATGAAAGGGTGGGAGGAATGGATTCATAAATTGGGTTTCGCGACTATAGTGTATTATATCTGGCAAGAACGGAATGCAAGGATATTTGCAGGAATGTCTAGAACTCCAAATTTGGTCTTGGATCAAATAGAATGTATCATTCGTGAAAAGCTTGATTTGATGAGGAACGCTCTCCCAACAGATGAAAACATAACGATCCAAAGCGCTTGGACGGTCAATAACATAGACTCTTAAATTGATATTTAGCTGGTTGTATTGGTATCCCTAACAAGTCTAGTTAAGTCGAGGTGTCTGCTTTGTGGCTTCCTGTAGCCATTTGTTGTTTTATGTTTTCGTGCACATTGTAAATCTGGGGTATGCCCCTTATAATCTTTGTATATTCTTCTTTTAATATATCTGTCAACTTACCAAAAAAAAAGATATATTAATCCTTACCTATTTGAAAGTTTCACAGATTTCAGAGTTGTGATTGACTTTTCTTTGTTTGGTCATGGCATGAGGAAATGGAACTGCTGGCGGGGAATTAGTCTTTTCTTTGCAATGTTTAGATTCAACCCCTTCCTTACCTTCAGAGATTGACTCATCATCTTTCTCACAAGGTCCAAGAATGGGATTTTCAATAACCTTACCACTATGAAGAGTTATGACTGATTTAACTTGATCTATGTGTTGATTTCCGAAACTACTTGCATTTGCATTGTATTGTCCCTTTGGATTTTGTTGTGGTTGAGATGGAAACTTACCTTTCTCTTGAAAACTGAGAGTAGATGTGAACTTTGCAAGAGCATGTTTAAAATCTGTCATGCTTTGAGCAAGTTGAGTGTTGATTGTCTCATGCATTTCAATGAATGCATGCATTATTTTCTCAAGGTTTTTTTCTACGAGGTGGAGCATGGGCACAATTAGAGACATTCCTTAAAAGAAGGCAAAGTTGGACAGTCTTGAACAAATTAATTAACCACTCCTTTTCAATTCTAGTGCCTCGACTTTTCTAGCTAAAGATGCAAACTTGGCTTAGAGGTCATCATCCTCCCTAAGGTTGTACATACCTTCACTAGATGTATGAGGATGGGTTTTACTTGGTGCCTCATAAGTGCCTGTAGTATCCCAATTTTGAGCATTTTCAGCTAGCAAGTCTAGGTACTCTATTGTTTCATTACGGTCTTTATCTTCAAAAGTTCAACCATTTACCTATCTCTAGGCCCCAAGTGAAACGAATCTCCATGTTTCAAAACCATGATGAGGGCAAGTATTAAGCAAGTCTCGATACCTATCCCAACATTGGTAAAATGTTTCTCCTGGTTTTTTAGTGAAAGTGATGATTTGTCTTTTGAAAGAGTTTATCTGTGAGATGGAAAAAAACTTCTTTAAAAATTGTTGTTGCATTTTCATCCCAAGCACGAATGAATCCGGTCTTAAATTTTGTAGACATGTTTTAGCTTTATCTTTTAATGAAAAAGAAAAAAGCTTTAATCTAATGGTGTTCATGCTACAATTTGAGTCAGTATAGGTGTTACAAATCTCCTCAAATTCCCTTAAATGCAAGTATGAATTTTCTAAATCTAAGCCATGAAAAAAAGGTAAAAGTTGTTCTTGTTCTTGTGAGATTCATGTGATCTCAAGTGTTCTCACACGATTATTCTCATTATGAAGCGACTGATTATCTTCTTTAGCCATATTTTCTCAAAATGATGAGGATACCCTACAAAGTTTACCACTTAATGTACGTGACTAAACTCTCATGCACGTGTAGGAAGAGAATAAAAGGAAGAAGAAAACAAAACAAAAAAAAAGTTAGATACAAGAAAAGTGAAAAGAGAAAATAAAATAAATATTATAATTTATACAAGAATTTACCTCTCCGACAATGGCGTCAAAAACTTGACACGACCAAAAGATTGATGTCTTCTCCCAAGTGCAGGAGTGTCGAAATAATAAATAACCCGGCAAGACCGGGGTCGAACCACAGGGAGGTTAACTATATAAATTATAAACAATACTAATAATAAGTTGAAGAGAGCTTTGAGATGTGTGATATTGATATAAGGATTAAACAATGATAAAAACAATTGTCAAGGGTAGAGGATCCACTAATGGTATTTCAAACAAGTATAGTATAAACTCATTACTCAACTAAAAACCACACACAAAGATAACAAATACAAAACATGTTAGTATCATACATTAAAGTCCATGTTGAGTTTATACTATACTTATTCTTACACCATTAGTGTAACCTTTTCACTTTGATCTAATAAATTTAGCTAAACATAATGAAGAAGAGAAACATAAATAAACAAGATAAGAACATAAATAAGATATAAGTTAACTATGTAAAGGAAAGGAAATGAAAAGCATAAACAAGAGATTAATATAAACAAAACTTAAGCATTACAAAAATATAAAGAGAGAGAAAGAGCAAGAACATGATCTTGATCTGAAAACCAAGATGCCTAAATGCATGACAAATGCCTCCTTTTATAAGTCAAAATTCGGAACTATTGATTTGATGACTAATTGTTGAGTGGGTGGCCACATCTTAACTTGGTGACAATCCTTATCTTGTCTGAACAAAACGTCATTGATAACGTCAGAATTTGAACAAACTTAAATCATGAAAGTTCTAGGAAATTGTCTCAACTTTCCAAAAAAAGAAAAGAATCAGTGCATTTGGACTTCTAGAACTCGAGATATCGGCTGAACACTGAACAGTGTTTGGGCTGCAAGACAGATTCTGACTTCTCCGTTGTTGCTAAGATTTGGACTTCCAAACAACAGAATTGAGTCTTGCATTCCTCATAAATATTTTAGGCCTATGTCTTAGCTTTCTAGCCATATAAACCAAATTGAAATCCAAGATCTACAGCTCCAGATATGACCTAACGACTGAACAGTGTTTCAGTTTAGAGTGAACCAGCATCTCTTTTCTAAGCTTAACCCTCTCTTTGTCTTCTCAATTTCAGTAGTTCAACTCTTCAATCAATCCTTTGATTTATGTGACAGGTTTGCATTTAAGATGAACATTTACCATAAATTAAAGATATCTTATAGTATCATACTTGTTATTATAAAACATGCTTTAGTTAAGGAGTTATTGATACTTCAAGTGCAAAATTATGATATAAAACCTTGATAAAATACACTTTTAAGTACTAATTAATTTGCAAAAGAGAAGTATAAGGATGACGCCACAAAGCCAGTTATTCTTCGATAAGTTGTTTTCAGTTCTTTAGAGAACCAACAAAAAGAGATTATCCCACCAACACACAACAAGTGCGGCAAAAGAAGTTTATTGATCTGAAAATTGCGTAACCTTACATGTCTGGTTAAGCCTTTATTTATACTGACTCCGAACTAAAATAAACCCTAATGGACCCCCCTTAGGTGGACTTTTGTGAGACCCACTTACAATTGATCCAAATAAGTAATAATAACCCAAAGACTAAAAAGAAAATAATAAAAATCCAAAAATTACTAGCCTGGAAAAAGATGGGCCGAAGTTATCCTAAATATGCTAGAATCAGATTTGTCACACTTAAGAAGTTCCAAATAGACTAGCAAATCTGATATGAAGGTGGAATTAATTTTGAAGTCTTCTTTCCTTGTTGTATCTAGGATAAATAAGGAATCATTGTAAGAAAAGGCTCCTGAAATATTTATGAATCTTTACCCCACTTGGAAACTATATTGCAGCCCATTAAAGATTCTTATAGAATTAGGAGGTTCCCAAAACAAGCTGCCACATCTTTTTAGTAAAAGAATCATAGCCAAATAGAAAGTTCCCTAGTCAAAAGGAGTAAATAATAAAATTCATATAGCCTTTGATGACTAGTATTGCGATGCCTTCTCGAACTCCAATTGACCTGAAATGTTAAACCAACATACAACAAGTACGGCAAAAAAATTTTATTGATCTGAAAATTATGTACAGCCTCTGTTGACTAGTATTGCGATGCCTTCCCGAACTCTGATTGACCTAAAATTTTAAACCAAAGTAGGAAAACATGTCCGGAAACTCTATATAAAATTTAAACCTGATCCAACAATCGGATTGAGAATTATAATTATTGTTGTAAAACTCGATAGTTGCGCATTTTACGTTAGAATCCAAATCTGATTGTTTTTTCCTTACCCGGATCGATGTAAATTATCACCTTAGTCTGATGTATGGTTTTAAGAGATATGTTTGATCTCGCAAATCTAGTCAACATAAATTTTAAGGCCAAATTCAACCTCACTTGGTTCGTATCATCCTCCCTTTCTTAAAAAAAAAGATTCAATCTTGAATCTGTATCATGAACAATATCTTTTAAGGTCAACAAATCAGTATCAAGTCAAAGAATAACATCATCATCATCAAAACCAAGAAGAACCTTGTTAGCAATGAAGGTCCCTCTGATATACAAGTTGTCCTTTTCAACCATCTTCTCCATCTTTAACTTCATTTGCTCCTCATAGATTTGTGGTGTAAAAAATACAAGAGTTATAGGTCGTCTATTCATCTCTAATGAATACTTATTTGTCACTCCATCACGCATAACTCTCCTATCATTACTGCCATGGTTTACCAAGCAACAAATGACTAACTTGAAATGGCACAACATCACATAACACCTCATTACAATATTTACCAATAAAAAAGCAACCAAAACCTACTTATTCACTTTCACTTCACCACTATCATTCAACCATTGTAATTTATATGGTATGAGATGTTTGGTAGTGTGCAAGTTCAATTTTCTCACCAATTCAGTACTAACATACATTATGATGTGCATCATGAGAATTATAATCCATCTTGTAAAGCTAAAACTAATATGCAAGAGGATTCAGATGGTCCAATGACAAGAGCGAGAGCGAAACAATTGAAGCTGCGTTGGAGTTAAAAATTAGCAATCAGTTTGAAATTGGTTCAAGGATGTTTATTTGCCTACAATTGGAACTTAGGGATGGGAAAAGCCCTTAATGGTTATTTTGACACTGGGCTACTTGAATTTGGATTGATATGCAAATAAGTGAAGGAATTGATGTTGTTTATGGTCAGAACAGCAAATGAATTTGAACTCGAATTTGAAGTCATCCATTACATGTGACAACAAGACTAATCTATTCACGGCACATCATCTGATATCAGAGCATCAGTTGCGATCTAAGACAGGAGCCAAAAACGGATGAAGGCTTGCTGGAATTAAGGTTGATTAACTTAACTATGGCTGGAGATAAAGGAGATTTGTTGGTTGTGCAACGGGTTCTAAATGCACAAATTGATGTTAGTGATGAGCAACGTGAGAACATTTTCCATACTCGATGTCAGATTCGAGATAAAGTGTGTGGGATGATCATTGATAATGGAAGTTGCACTAATGTTGCGTCAAATACCTTGGTGGAGAAATTGGGTTTAACTACCCTTCCACATCCCAGACCGTACAGTTTGCGATGGCTGAATGATCATTAACATGTTGTTTCTCTAACCTATCCAACCTATCTCCAAATTCATTGGCCATTCGATCCATCCACTAAGTCATAATGTGATGTGGACTGGCATATAAACACTAGCAAGGACCCATTACATGTTCCAAATGGTCCAATGACTCGGTCCAAGACAAAGGCATTGAAAGTGACATTGAATGCATTGGTTTTGAAGGTTTCGACCAAGTCAGAATTGAAAGGTCAATTAGAGTATCAAGAGGAGGCCTTAGATATCTTATCCATGTGCAAGAGGGGCCCAATATAACCTTATTTGGGCCATGAGCTGAGTACACCAAAGAAAACAAAAGAATCCTACTACAACTTGGAAACAATATGGGTGGCTACCTTTTCCTTTTGTTTCTAGGATTAATGGGTTGCATGGAAGGCTACAAATAAGCCTTGAATCAGTTCTATAATATTTTATTTCCTTCCCCTTCTTCTCATGGCAGAACATGGATTTAATATTAGGGTCTTTATTTTATTTTGTTAGCTATAGCCCAAGGCTTGTTTGAGCTTAATTAATACTTTGTTTTCAGCTAGGATCCAAGGCTTCTTTGGACAAGGTTATGGGTTTTTCAGTTTAGGGTTTTTGGGTCAGTTTTTAGTGGACCTCATATAAGTCCACATAAGGGGTCCATTAGGGTTAATTTTTCAAGAACTATTTAAACTCATGTAACCAAAATCTTGGCAACCATTCATGAATATTACTTCTGATTTTTTTAGTTTTAACGTGTGAGAGTGATTCTTGTATTTTTTTAGTTCTTAAACGAACCGAATCTGACTTATTGTAGATTCACTGGCTTCGTGGTGTCATTCTACTTCATTCCAATAGTGTTGGTGCCATGTGACAGGTTTTCATTGTGTCACACTCCTATTAGACCTATTTCAGCTTTTCGGGATCAAATCTCAATCTCTATGTGATCACGAGGTCCGCATCATAATGCGTAATTGAGTTATAATTTAACTGTCTCCTCTCTGTGGTGTCATGTTGTCGCCTATCTTCAACATCTTTGAATATAAAATTGGTTAATTGACAAGAAATATATATTCCTTACTCACTCCTGAGTGTTTACACTTCTCTCGTTTTTAACTCAAATATAGGTTTCACTCAAATATGCTCGCTACACCTTTTTCCTTTAGTCTTCCCTTTCGACTCTTGCAAAACTAAAATCAACACCAACCATAAACACTATGCCGCCCTAACCAGTCATAATCAACACTCATATTAATATCAACTAGAATGTGTTGTTTGTATCCAAACTGTTGCGTTACCCGTTCCGATCAATCTAGCTCGAACATCTCAAAACATATTAACGGGACCACTACTACTTATATGTTCATCCCGTTGGTGCAAACAACTAGAGCAATGACCAATCTTTCTTCCGAGTAAGGTGTCCACATGACTTGTGGATTATAAATTAAATAAATATCAAATAACAATAATTCAGTGCAGTTAATTATTTTATTAAACATATAGTTCAAAACGTACTTGGATAGCATATTGCCTATAGAACTCGCTTTGATAAAATACTAGCACATGTGTTGGATTATTTTCAAAAACCCATCCAGCACACCACCTAGTGGTTGCTTGCTACGTCTTATTCTTCTTGTCTTACCTTTCTTCGAATCTTGCAAAACTAAAATCAACACCAAATATAATAGCCATAGCAGTGTATCCAAATATGTGTATATGAGTCAAGAAGAAAGAAAAACATAAAAACAAGTAAAGATAAAACTACAATTATAATTTCACGAATAACAAGTGAATTTATACAAAAAATGGATTTTTTTAAGACGCGAAAGAAAAAAGATGCAAAGGTTATATAAAAAAATTAAATGAAAAATAAATATATTAATTATGATGTTATTAAACTGCCATAATTGAAAAATAACAACAGCAAAATAAGTTTGAATTACCTTCAAAAATTAGACCTGTTAAGTTCTAATTCTGAATTTAGTTCCTATAGCAATAGAACTCCAAATAACCTCAGATTTTATGTGGAGTGTGATTAGAACCTCATAACCCAGTATATACAATTTAAGAAATTTCTAAATTTATTTGACCTGAGATCTCTTTCTAATACGATTCTAACAAGTTTTAATCCTGAAATTGGTTACTATAGCAAATGATCTCCAAATGAGTTCAAAATATATATGGGTTGTGATTTGGACTCCTAAAACTAGTATATAGAATTTGATATTTTTCTGAATTGGTTTGGTCCAAATTCTCCCTTATTTATTTATTGTGACAGATTCGATAAAAGTGACTTTTGGATATTTTCTTTACTTTTTATGCTACTGCTATATTTTGAGACAAAAACAAACTAAAATGAAACCTTTTTGTTTTAGGAATCCTAGATGCAAAGTACTAAAATGTAGATATAAAATAATCGAAACCCAAATCAAAGATAACTAAACTTAATAAAGCTAAAATTAATAAGAAGAAAATAAAGGATATAAACTGATTTTTAGTGCCTAGATATAATACCAATTGATACGAACTTCTTGATCATGTGGTCAAGCAACCGTTAATGAAGCAGATAACAACTTAGAAAGTTGAAAATCAAGTTTGATAGAAACTTGACCCAAAGGTAACCTTGTACTTAAAAACCGAAGATATTGGAAAAACACTTGAACCTAAAGATAACATTGTATTGAAGAACCTTAAGTATGTGAATGACGCTATGAAGCTACTTAATCTTCGATAAGTCAGTGTATGATCTTTATCCCTATAAAGAAAGGTTGTTTTGCCACAAACAAACAAAAGAAAAACTCATATTTATTCTCCAACTTAATGCTCAAATTTGTAGCTAAAAAGCCATAATATAATCTCCTCTAACTAACCTTAAAAGACCCCTTTTGAGTTGCAAGCTAATGGGCGTAAATTAGTAATCAACTAACATAAGTCCAATAATGAAATGAACTCCTATACAATTTTTAATGGGCCAAAACAAACCCAAATTAAAAAATAATTATTCAAAAATTAAATAAATAAATAAAATAGGATAATAAAAACAAAGTCATCATGCCAAAATTCTTCCATGTAGTCTGAATCTTGAATTTTTATACATTATTGGCATATTTTCAGTCCTGACTTTTAATATATCGTTCTCTCTCGTCTGGATGAATTACTGGGTCTCCTATATATGGTTGCAAAGCGTAAGGTGTTGATGCGAACCTCGTGATCACATGATCACGCAACCCACACGCAAAGACACCAATTTCCGGAAAGCCAAGAAAATCAGGTTTGATAGGAGTGTGACACAAAGATAACTTGTACCTAGGCACCAGCTCTATTGAAAATGGAGACCCCCACCCAACGAATATTGATTCGCGAACGAGAAGTATAAGGATGATGCCACAAAGACAGTTGTTCTTCGATAAGTCATCTTTTAATTCTTTAGAGAACCATGGAGGGACATTTTCTTTTTTTTTTTTGGTAAGTTGACGTATGTATTAAAAGAAGAAGATACAAACATTATAAGGGGCATACCCCAGATTTACAATGATAACAGAAACATAAAACAACAGATGGCTACAGGCTAGCACCGACCCTAAAACTGAAACCTCACTAGATTTGTGAGGGAAACCAATACAACCAGCTAACTAACAAATTAAGAATCTATGGTATTCACCCTCCAAGCTCGTTGGATCCTTTTGTTTTCATTTGTTGGTACGCCTCATCAAATCAAGCTTATCACGAATGATACATTCGATTTGATTGAAGACCAAATTCGAAGTTCTAGACATTCCAGCAAAGATCCTTGCATTCCGTTCTTGCCATACATGATGCACTGTAGCTGCAAAACTCAGTTTACGAGAAAAATTGACGAAACTCTTGCCATGCCAAGAGATGTGGCCCATCGAATCCATTCATCCCAGCCTTTTGTCATTCTTGGAATGTCGCATCTGTCACAAACATCCCACCAGATCACTTTAGTATAGGAGCATTCAAAGAACAAGTGGTTGTGATCCTCATTGTTGCGGAGACAGAGTGAGCATCTATTGGGACCATGTATACCAAACCGATGAAGTTTATCTTGAGTTGTGAGTTTCTGTTGGACAGCCATCCATAGAAGAAATGAATGTCTTGGAACAACATTCTTGAACCACACAATGTCATGCCATTCAACCATCTGACGATGACGTCTTAGTTGTTCCCAAGCTACTTTGACCGAGAATCTGTGATTTGGCGAATCCAACCAAACTATCTCATCCTTTTGCCTCATCTTAGGATTAGAATTGGAAGGAATGGCTTCTATAATGGGGTGCCAGCCAATAGCTTGGGTGGTAGGAGTTTTCCATTCTGAGTTTTGAATTAGCACATTCACCTTCGCGTTCTTGGCCATACCTGAATCATAGATGAATCTTTCCCCGTAAGAATCCGCGAGTGGGCTGTGAGGATGCCAATTATCAAACCATAGAGAGGTTGTCATTCCATCTCCTATGATGTACTTCATCTTCGGCCATGCTAAGGATCTGAGCTTTAGAATCTTTCCCCAAGCCCAAGAGCAATTCTATGGCG
>Ga0325410_1005076_pt1 | contig 14622 bp, 3 predicted proteins | sample PopdelMetagenome_16_FD_206182 | JGI IMG/M metagenome (GOLD analysis project Ga0325410, IMG submission 206182) | Populus deltoides microbial communities from Bellville, Georgia, United States - Xylem-PdIQD-R3 | ecosystem: Host-associated > Plants > Phyllosphere > Stem > Wood/Secondary xylem... | reverse complement strand
GAATAGTCTTACCACCGGCTAGACAGAGAAAATTGTTAGTAGCAAGAGAAGTGTAATTGTAAGCAAAGAAAAGGGTGTATTAAGCATTAAGTAAAATACTAAACTTCTTGGTTTTTTTTTTTTTTTTAATCTATCCACAATGAAATATATCTAGGGCCACAATAAAGTTATTATTTTACCCTTCATTCTTTAATTTTTAAAATTTTACTTGATAAGTAGAAAGGTTTTTTACTCATTTTCAATATGTAATTTTTGATTTGTTTGGCCTTACTTCAAGGGTTTGGTTGTGATTTTATAAGGGTTTTTTTTTATTATTATTGTTGTTTAGTCATATGAGCATTTTTAATTTTTTTGCATAAAGAAAAGATTGATGATGATGGTGGTTGAAATCAAGTTTCTACCACCTTATTAGATGCATCTCGACGTCCTTTTTCTTCTTGAATGGTGCGTATATAGTAGTGAGGTCTGGTTTAGCGCTAATTGGCTTTTCTTTTTTTCTTTCTTTTCCTTTTTTTTCGGATTGCATGCCGGTCATGCATAAAATTATATCAGCGAAAATTGTTGTTTTTTTTTTTGTTTTGCTATTTATGGAGTCATTTTAATTTCATGTCTTAGGTCAAGTGTTTGATTTGTTCACCCGGGTTAGCTGCAGAATTCACTTAAAGCGTTTTTTTCTTCTATACCCATGACCCGGTTCATGGAAAGCAATGTCTGGCCTTTAGTCTTGTTTTTTTTCTAAATTAAAGATTTTTTTAAAATATTTTTTTCTCTAATTTTTTTAATTTATATTTAAATTAGAGCTCCTTCTCTCTTCATTTTATTTGGAGAACCTCTTTTAAATGACTATTATTTTTTTAGTTATCATTTAAATTTAAAGAGTTTTTCTCATTCATCTATAATTTTTTTATTATCTTTTACATGGATGAATCTTATTTTTAAAATAAAAAAAGCTATTTTCAGATAATTTTTCTAATATGTTCAACCTTGCATGATTTTTATATTTTATTTTATTCGATCAATTTAATTTATGTCTCTATTTCTATTATCATTTGGTTAAATAAAAAAATTATTTTAGTAAATAAATTTAGCAAACAAAACAGAATAAATTTCCTATCTGTCGAGATTAAATATTTTGATCCATACTTATCTCTTGATTTTTCAAGTTTTATTTTCAGGTATCATTAATGACTTTTTATTTATTTATTCGTACATATGGTTCTTGATTTATTTAATTTTATGTACGTATAATTTAGTTTTTTTAAACTTCAGAAATACATTAAAAAAACCTCTATATATATATATAATTTTTTATAAAAAAATAAAAATATTCAACCTTCAGTAAAGCATGCGTCACGGATAACATATCTATTTTGAATCTATAACATGTAATAAATATAATAGGATTTGCTGGCAATAAAAATAGCCGTTAGATTGAGGTAGAATAGAATCTCCTGGAAGTAGGAATTAGAAGTCGACCTGGATTGCCGACTTGAGTTATGACAAGGACTCCACTTTATGGTACCGCGTTAATTAACTTAAAATTCAAAGCTGATAGAAACTTGGCTGCTGATTAATCCCATTAGCTCTCTCACTACCGCGTTTCGCGCGGGACTAAATTATTTTTTTATTTTATAAAAAAATAATATTCAATTGTCATAAATATATATATATATATATATATATATATATATTAAAAAATATAAGTTGGATTATATATCAAACTAGATTGAATAAGCAGATTTTAATTTAATTAGACAAAACAAAATAAAAAAATAATTGATCGATCATTTTTTTAAAAAAAAGTGATTAGGATAATTGAGAAAAAAATATTTTTTTCAAAATGAAACAAACGATGTATAACAATTCGCAGTCCATTAAATATGAAAGAACAAAACAAGGTAAAAAACAACATTAAAAAAAACTGATTTTGGTTAACCCGAGTTAGCATGACAAACTTATAACCCCGATAATCAAGGTTGAGTTAACCCGGGATATCCCACCAAACCCGCGGTCCAGATCATGAGATTTGAATAACTCAATAAAAAAAATAAAGAGAATTATAAAGCCTTTTTTTAAAAAAAAAAACTCGTGTTAACTTTTCAAACTCATGACCCAGGTCATTAGACCTGAAATACCATATTTGAATGAAAAAACATGAAACTCAATTCTCAATTAATCAGATATTCAATGATGAAATTGAAAAGAAAAATCAATTTAGCAAAAGAATTAAAAGATAACAATTAAAAGAATCAGGATCAAAATTCAAATATCAAATAAATTTTAAATTTGATTGAAAGGTGAAATTGAAAAGAAAATTTAATTTAGCAAAAGAATTAAGAAGAATAAAAATAATAAGGATCAAGATTGACATAAAAAATAATAAATTTATGATTGAATGATGAAGTTGAAAAGAATAATATTTTTTTTCTGAAAGGGCCTAGAAAAAAAATAGAAATCAAAATAATGAGAACCAAGTCGAAAAACATAATACCATCAATCTGAATTGAATGATGAAATTTAAAACAAATAAAAATTTTACAAGAGGGCTAAAGACAAAAATTAAAAATCAAAATAATAAGAACCAAATTGAAAAAAATAATATTTGTAAATTGGGATGGAATAATGAAATTAAAAATAAATAAAAATTCTATAAAAGGATCAAGAACAAAAATTAAAAATTAAAATAATAAGAACTGAAATTGAAATACCAACAACAAAAAAATTTATTGCAACCTTTGATTGATTTATTGTGTTTGATTATATATGATAATTGTATAAATGTGTGTGTGTTAATTAGTGAAAGAGAATGTATAGATATGGTTCCTAATTTTATTTTGTGTTAGAACAAATTAAAAAGATATCACCATAAAAATTTAAACATTTGTTTTTAATTTTCATTATAGCCAAGCTTAGAAAAAAAGCATAATAAATATAGTTTCTTTTTTTTAAATACCATGTTTAACATAAAAAGAAAAGGTAACAAAAAAAACATGTTTTTGGCATTTGTACAAAATTTTTTTTTTTGTTTTATGCGTTTTTAAGTTCCATAACAAGTATATCAAGCTCATTAAAAACTTGACCTAAATAAAATGGCTCATCAGGCGTACATAAAAAAAAACCAAAAACCTATATTTCTTTTAAAATAAATAAATAAACAATGATAAAATTCTCGAACTTACAAGATTCTTTGAACAAAAAAGCTAAAGCTCATTTTACCACTCTTATGGTCCAAAGCTATTTCTCAACATCTATATAGTGTGACATCTATTTTTAACAATTTTGATGTAAACTCCTTTTTTTAGAGATAAATGTCACAAAAAAAAATATGACTCTTCTATTTATAAAGATTTATGTCGTTTTATGACATGTTTAAAGACTAATGTCAACCTTCAAATTAGCAGCAAACAAGTTGTCTATTTTCAACGATTTAAACGTAATAATTCTTTTTAGGGATAAACATCAAAGTTTTTCGATAAGTCTTCTATTTTTAGAAACTGATGTCATTTTCTAACATGTTTAAAGATCGACATCAGTTTTGTCATAAAATAATTAGAAATTAAATACATAAAAAAGCTAAAAACAATCAAGATAATTAATAGCAATCACAAAAATAAATTTAGAAGAAAACACATTTTAAAGATAACTTTTGTAAGAAAGAATGTTGTAAAGGTGACATCATTCCATTAAGCATAATTAACCCCTTACTTGAATCATTGGAACCAATGTATATTTTAGGATCCCTAATTTTCTTTAATTACTAAATGGAGACTCTTAATTTACATGATTTATTTCCTTTTTTATTTTAAAGAGTCTCAACCGACATCTCAGTGTGACAGAATCCATTTTCACAATCATGTAAGACACTAAGTATAAATGGTTACCTTAAGCAAGTCTTCATGTACCACACACCATGCATATCCCACACATTCCATGTAATTACTCCCCACTAGGTACACACTTCACACCTTAGAACTACTTGGCAAGATGGCGTAGAGAAATTTAGAGAGAGGAACTTCTAGCCTGTGTGAAATGAAATGGAGAGTGAGGAAGTCCATATACAGTGGATGGCCTCCCTCATGCCCTGCCTGATCAGCGACATATGTCATTGCCTTTGACAGATCCCTAAAGTTACAGCCAACATCGTCATAATGTGTTTTTTCTATTTTTTTTATTTAAAAGAAGCATTTTTTTATTCGTGATGTATACCTTTGCATATAAATACTTTGACTATGTGCCTTTAGATATCCATCCATCTTTTTATATAGAGAAAATTTGAGAACTCCACCAAAAAAATTAGATCTATCTTCAAGTTTTTATGTATTTTTACCATAAAGACTCAAGGAATTATTGATGGACTAGGATATATCAACATTTCTTAAATGATTTTTTTGTTGGCCCAAACACGTTTTAATTATGGACCAAGCTTTGGAGGTTCATTTAAAATAGGATTGAGCCTAGGTTATAGGCTTGGGCCCAAATGCTAGGCATGCTGCTTGACACCTTTAGGCTCAAGCATTACACCTCGGCCTAAGTGTTAGGCTTGCACTCGTGGGCTCAAGCATCATGTCTAAGCCTAGATGTTTGGTGCGTGCCTCTCACCTTTTGGGTCTAGGCCATGCATTTAGGCTCAATACATATTCTATTGCCTTTTAAACCTTGCCCTGTAGCCTTATCCAACACCTAGTCCAATGGGTTTTTTTATTATTGTTTTTTATCTAACCTAAGATTTTTAGCCTAGATCCTACTCAATCTACTTTTCCAAATGTACAAAAGAGTCTCGTATGACCTGTCACATTTCTATCTCATTAAAACACGTGTTAGAGATATTTGTCCCCTATTAGATTAATATTTGTGTAATAGTTGTTTATCCCTCATTAATAACACAAAGGTAGAATGACTTTCCAACTTTTTCATTCAAACAAAAAAACAAGGTTTAAAAGGTATAAATACCTTTTAAACCACTCAAGTAAAAGGGTTCACAATTTTCATTCTTAAAATAAACATATTATTTTTGTACTACATTTATTTTCTTATAAAAACAAGAATAAACAATATTATTTTTAGAATTTAATGCTTGTTTACATATTTCTTATACTTTCTCTTTATAAAATATTGACTTAAACATAGGTACTTCACCCAAAAGAATTTTTTAAAAAGTATTAAAGATTCTTATATCTAGCTAGCACTTTTTTTTTCAATAAAAAATGGATGTATCAACATGAATACTTGATCATTCCATTATTTAATCACCAAAAAATTATATTCCAAAGCATCTTGAATTTTAGAACATGATCAAAAGGCTGTTGCATATGTGCTAACCTAATATTTATAAACGGTTTTGAAACAATTTATAATTTTCCCAAACAAATGATATTTTAGAAATAAATTTTTTAAGAAAACATATTTGACCATAATTACCTGTAAGTTATGATTAGCTAGTTAGGCCGATACAACAAATATTCAGCCTATAAAAATAATATTGATTTCATTTATATTTTTTTAAAGTTGGGATATCAATTCTAGCCTATGAAAAAAAGAAGATGCACTCTCCGTTTTTGCATCTATAAAGGCCATATGACCTTTACATCCACCTCTCACCTCTGCTCATATTTGAGGGTAATTTTCAATCCTCCGTAAATGGTAGATCTCCAGGGGAGGTTTACATGATTTTTTTCAATTACAAGTTTTCATTAACCAAAATATATATGCCATCAAAGATATTTTTTAATAAAATGTTGTATATTTATCAAATAAATATAATCAAAATAATCTTAGAAAAAATACACATTATTTTGGAAGTATATTAAAAAATAATAAATTATTTATATAAATCCGTTTGGGTACAAAGATTTATCAAGTCATAAGATATTATCATATTCTTATTTATATTCAAATAAATAAACAAAAATATCTACTTTCACTTCCATTACCCTGAAGTTAAATGTTCCTTCATGTCTATTTTCATAAATAAAAAAAAGTATAGTTTCCTTCCCTCTACCAAATTATATTGTCGGTCCTGTAGGTTGACTGTATCTATATTATATATTAAAAAAAATACCTAAGGGTCTCAGTTAAGTGCTTCCAAGATTTTCTTGTGGGCATGAGAAAAGAAGGAAAACTTGTAATAATTAACAAAAAATGAACATATTTCATGTACTTTCACGATTTAAAATAGATATCTTCGTCAAACATTGTTGGAATCTAACTTAAATCTTGACATGGTCTCGCAAGATATATTAGAATAAAAGGAATTAACTGTGTTTGTTTGTTTTTTTTTTTTTTATTAAGAGGAAAAGCTAAAAAACAAAATGAAACTAAGCAATAACGGGGAAAAAGAAACCCCACCAATATCCTCTAGCGGGATACACCAGCCAGGTACATAAAATAAGTTGAACCACCCAGCCAATTACACCCTAAAAGACAATCAGCTGGTGGTTGTGGAAGAGAATGGGTGCTAACATCCAGATCAAAGGCATCGTTTGGTAATCAGTCGGCCACTTGATTAGCTTCCTTGAAATATGGTCAAACGGAATACCCAATCTGTGCACAACAGCTATCGAATACGAACAAGGAACAACCAAGGGCTACAGCTGCGATGCTTTCCTTAAATAAAATCAAATGCCACTTAAATTCAAGTTAGCTGTATGTACTCTATTAAGTATTGACACGTATATGGGATCCGATTCCTATGACCTTGGCGGTGGCACCGATGTCTGCCGGGACTCGATATAACCTTGGCTGTCTATTTGCTGCTTCTTACATTAGTCTATCTATTGACTATTGACTAGATAATTGTTCCCCGCTATATTATTAGGTTGAATAAATATATATTTTTATTGTTAATGTTTTTTTAGCATAATTATTTAAAAATATACGGGGATTAATTTAATATAATTTGATCAATTTGATAAGTTCAAGAATAATTTAAGCACTTCATTTAAAATAAATATTCAAGATGTTATTTTAAAAAAATATTAAAATAAAAACATATTGAATTGATTGAGGTCAACCTGAGTTAATTTGACAATCCACATGTCGAGTTATAAAATCATGATAATTTTATAAAAAGTTATTTGTATAACACTTAAACATTTTCATTTATAATTAAGTAATATTAAGATCAACATCAATATAAATGTGCATTTTTTCCTCTCCATCAGCTTCATATATATTCAATATTTGCATAAATATATGGTTTTGCTCAAAATAAGATGTTTAGAGAGAATTAGCTACCACCAAGATCCTAAATTTTCATGGTGACAATCGGTGAACCCTTCGGTGCTCTTCACGAAGAAATTGTGTAAGAAATCAATTAAAAACAATAGATTTTATGTTCAATTTGGTAATTTAGGTTTAGAAAGAGAGAGAATTGTCACTTGAAGAGAGAAAATATCAATCTGTCTTTTGATTCATTTTTAAATTTAATATATATGTAATATATATACGAGGGTGATTTGATAATTTTGTTAAATTTAAAAATTTATGTTGATTTAGGATGTAAACTGTTTTTTTTTAAAGTATAGGAGGTAAGTAAAAAAAATGTCACACTATAGAATGCTAATTGCAATTTTTCAAAGTATGATAGGTAATTGATTAAAAAATGTTACTTACGGATATTCAAATTTAGTGGTTAAATAATGTGGACAAAATAATTTTTACGCAGCAACAACATTACGATGGTTGAACTTAAAAAAGGGAGCTAAATCGGAAAAAATCGAGTCAAATCGGGAAAAACCGAGCCAAAACAAAAAAACCGAGTCAAACCGGTTTGAACCAGTTTTTGTTCTAAAAAACAGAACTGAACTGAACCGAAATCGGTTGGTTTGAACCGGTTTTGGTTATTTAAAAAAAAATTTAATTTGATTATTTTTTTAATAAAAACCAAACCGAATAAAAAATAATTATTTCTATTCCTAGAGACAGTAGTGATCTGTTTCTTTTGTAGTATAGTTTGTTCTACTATGAAGTGTTGTTCATCAATAAGGGTTGACTGGGGGGAATGAGAATGAAAATTAAACATGATTTCATTTTTACGAAAGAAGAAAAACCCTTTTCCATCATTACAACGAGAGATTTACAAAGAAAACATTAGAATTGAAATAAGATAAATTTAGATAGACATAAATTATGATCAACAATTGTTTTTGGATAGAACATAATTAAAAATGCAGAAAACCGGTTCTACAGGCAATAAATGCCCACCACAAAGCTTTTGGAGTGATTTGAATTTGGAGTAAAACGGGTCAAAACTCCAAATTTGTCTGCAAAATGGTGGCTTTCGTAGTGCATTCCTTGACCAACTCTTACATTGAAGCAATTCAAGATGAAATCGCCTTGCCAGAGATTTAATTGGACACCAAATAAATTATACCAATAATTGACGCAACAAATATATAGCAGTAAAGAATAATGAAGTTTATTATAAATGAAAACCCTCGTTCAAAAAAACACCATAACTACATTAAAAAAAACCCAAAATATTTAAATTATATTCATGATTTATTAAGAGGCTATTACAACTCTTTAAAACTTTTATTTTTTTGATTCAAGGAAATTTCATCTTCAAAAAATGTATTTTGTGAGTCTAAATAAACGAGTAAAACTCTGACTCTCCCAAGCTTTTATAAGATATGTATGTTCTGACTTGATTTTAAAATCTACTGTGCAGATTTTAAGCTTTTTGCTATCGCGCTACATCCCTAGATAACTTTTTTTTTAAATGATAACAAATAAAAAAAGGGGGCTGCCACTAGTTGCAGATTTCAGCAATCCGCAGCAGCTCTTGAAGAAGACGCCATGAGGCAGACTCACAGTGTAACAAGTTAGAAGTAGCTATTTCAATACTTTTAGTCTTTTGTTATCAATTGTTAACATTCCATATCATCCTAGAAAACATGCAGACCAGCTTTATTCTATATTTTTCTTTCATTGTAGTTGGAATTGAATAATATATATCAAGTTTCATTAGAATCCTGAGTCTAACATACAATAAACAAAAAGAAATCTTAAAATTTAAAAGTTATAGATAAATTTAATATGACTATAATTAAGAAAAGTGAAGAGATTTGATATCATACAATATTATATAAATAAAAAAAATTCTTTACATATACAAATTTTAATTTTCTAAATTTGATTAAAATTCACACATATTTTATCTATCGTTTTCTGTGTGAGATAAAAACTTTTATATGTTATAAAGTTCTAAAATTCAATATGTTTAGGAATAAGATTTTTAGTATTTAAACGACGATTAATCATATGTTGACGTCATGATTCCATTCTTTAGAGTTGATGAGATGGATGATTTGTGGTAGAAAACCTAATATTTGCAACACAATCTTTTTGTGTAGGGTTTAGAAATCCTTAGATGATAAAATTAGTAACTTTTAAGAGAGAGTTTCCAATAAATGAGAGAATGAGCTTTAAATTCTAAGAACAAGAGTGTTTGTTTTTGTTCTGATATAATAAATGTTCAAAAATTTAAGAGCACTCATATCTAGAGAATATAAATTATGAACTCTTTACTTTGGTGGTTCGAGAGATATTTATAACCAGTGAACCTTGATATTTTACTGGAGTGGATGGATCACAAAGTCATTTTCTCCTAATAACATTAATGAATGATAAATATCTCTTATATAATATTAAATGGGGGACAAATATCTCTTATACAATATTAATGAGAGATAAATATCTCTTACACAATATTAATTATGATGAAAATATGGTAGGCCCTTAGAAGACTTTCATACACCTCACCCGTGTAGGGAGATGAATATTCTTGACATTAACAATTTATGTTAAAAGTCATAAGAATAAATAAACAAAGCTTCATGGCTTAACATGGGGCCTATAATGATCGCTAGCCTATACCCACTTGGACTTGGAATTGTGCCAAGCCCACGGGTGGTGGGTCTGACAACTTTTCAAACTCATGTTCGTTTGAGCTTAGCGTGTAGCTGACCCCAAGAATATTGGGTCTGGTAGCTTGCTAGACTCATGTCTGTTTGGACTTAGCATATAGCGGAACTTAAGGACATCGGATCTGACAGCTTGCTAGATCTATGTTCGCTTGAGCTTAGCATGTAGTTGAATCTAAGGATGATGTTTCTAGCATTTCACTAGATCCATGTATGCTTGGGCTTAGCGTGTAGTTGAATCTGATAGCTTGCTAGACTCATGTCCGTTTAGGCTCAGCGCGTAGCTAAACTCAAAGATATTTAGTATGACAGCTCGCCAAACTCATGTTCGCCTAGGCTCAGTGTTTTGTTGAACCCAGGGTCTTTGGCCTAACACCTCGCCAGATCCATATTCATTTGGGCTCAGCATGTAGTTGACCCCAAGGATGTTGGGTCTACTAGCTCGTCAGACCCATGTTTGTTTGGGGTTAGCACGTAGTTGAACCCGAGAACGTTGTGTGTGGCAGCTCGTCAAACACATGTTCATTTGGGATTTTAGCGTCTAATTAAACCCAATGATATTAACTCTGACAGCTCACCAAACCTATACCCGCTTGAGCTCTGCTCTTAACCACGTCCAAAGACATAGGACCTAGAAGAGAGCTAGGTCTATGTCATTTGGACTTGATATTCTGTCAAGCCTTGATATGTTGAGTTTGGACATAAGCCCCACTTACCTATTATTGGATTATTACTATTCATTTGAACCTTACTTTCAGGACTTGGGATAAAAATTATTTTTAAAAAATATATTGATCCACCATATACAATTTATGAACATTAAAGTATGTGATAATTAATTACAAAAGAATTTAAACTTATTATAATGAGAGAATAAGTTTCATATTGAACTTCACTAACCAAAATATACATTAATTTTGGTTAAGAACATGCACCACATACGTTGCTAATGAATTATCATGAAGTTATAAAGCTTGTTGCTGAATCATCAAAATTTTAAACGTAATTGAAGGTGTATAAATGCTATAAAGATTAATTATTTCATTCCATAACAAAAAATGAGATATGATTTGTACGGGGAGTGGAAATGGAAATAACTATCACTCTTTATTTTCAATAAGTTTTCAATTGAATTGTTTTCCAAGCCCTTCACCAATTTCAACCAAAAAAACCATCACGCTTTCTATAAATGATTTTTTCTTATAAGGAAATTACGGAATTCAACAATGGATATAAATGGAGGACTCAATTGAAAATATCCTAAATTATTTTAATTTTCTAAATTTGATTAAAATTCACAAATATTTTATCTATCGTTTTCTTTGTGAAATAAAAACTTTCATATGTGATGATGTTCTCAAATTCAATATATCTAGGAATAAGATTTTTTAGTATTTAGACGATGATTAATCATATGTTGACGTCATGATTCCATTCTTCAGAGTTGATAAGGTGGATGATTGATAGTAGAAGGCCTAACACCTGCAATACAATCTTTTTTTGTGAGGTTTAAAAATCCTTAAATGATAAAGTTAGTCATTTTTAAGAGAGAGTTTCCAAAAAATAAGAGAATAAGCTTCAAATTCTAAGAATAAGAGTGTTTGTTTTTGTTTTGGTATGATAAATACTCTAAAATTTAAGAGTATTCATATCTAGAGAATATAAATTATGAACTCTTTACTTGGGTGGTTCAAGGGATATTTATAACTATTGAACCTTGATATTTTGCTAGAGTGGAGGGATTACAAAGTCATTTTCTCCTGATAACATTAATGAAAGATAAATATCTCTTACATAATATTAATCATGATGGAAATACGGTAGGCCCTTAGAAGACTTTCACACACCTCAGGGTATAGGGAGATGAATATTCTTGACATTAACAATTTATGTTAAAAGTCATAAAAATAAGAGTGTGTTTGGTATTGCGGTAGCTATATTGTGGTTGTGGTTTGAAAAAAGTTATTTTATAAAAAGTACTTTTAGTTGAGGTTGGTTTGAAAAAATGGGTGTTTGGTTAAAACTGTGGTTGAAATTGAGGTTGAACAAAAAGTAATTTAATGTGTTTGGTTAAAAAATTAATTTTCAAATTGAGGTTATAAAATAATTAATATATATATTAATGATTTTTAATTTAAATATTGTAGATTTCACTACTGTTATTACATCATGAAATAAATAATATTGATATCAAATATTTTTTATTATTCCATTAAACTATGTGCAATGTCATCACATACGAAATCTATCCAATAAGAACTATATTTTCCATGGTTTCTTAAGCGCGCAACAACAAGAACTATTTTTTTTTTTAACCGGGTAGACTCAGCAAGAACATAATTGGAATTGCGATCAAATTCCATAAATACTACGTCATCATGTTATATCTTTCTAATTTATATAGTGTTATTAAATAATATTAAATACTAGTTTTCGAGTAAAACACAATTTTTTAAAAAAAAAATTACAATTTCATTACGTACAAAAGTCATTCGACAAGAACTACAATTTCCATGACTTTTTTGAGCGTGCAATAAAATTAGATAAAATATTATCAGGAATAAAATTGAGATTACAGTACGAGTAAATGTAATTCACCTTAAACTAATTTTAAAAAATAACAAAAAAAATATTGTTCACGTTCACATGAACAATGCGAGTGAAATCAATTAACTACACTGGTTTTTCAGAGAGAGAAAAACTACACTTTTCGCACTGGTTTTTCAAAAAAAAAAAACTTTTCACTAAAGTGAACAGTGTGACAGTGGAGCCATGCTCCACTGTTCATTAAAAATACCCACGAGAAGCAGCAAAATACTGCTTCTCCAAACCCGCGGCACAACAGTGAAAATTGATGGGTCCTACCAAGCAAAATCACTTTTTTTTGCTTTACCAAACACTGATATGTGTGGCTACGGGTGAACCTCACCCGCAGCCACATTACCAAACAACATCTAAATAAACAAAGCTTTATGGCTTAACATGGAGCCTATAATGATCGCTAGTGTATACCCACTTGGGCTTGGCACAATGCCAAGCCCACAGGCGGTGGGTCTAACAACTTGTCAAATTCATGTCTGCTTGAGCTTAACGTGTAGTTGACCCTAAGAACGTTGGGTTTGGTAGCTTACTAGATTCATGTCTGTTTGGGCTTAGCATATAACTGAACTTGGAGATATCGGGTCTGACAATTTGCTAGACCTATGTTCGCTTGAGCTTAACATGTAGTTAAGCCCAAAGATATTGTTTCTAGCATTTCACTAGATCCATGTATGCTTGAGCTTAGCGTGCAGTTGAATCTGATAGCTCGCTAGACTCATGTCCATTTAGGCTTAGCACATAACTGAACTCAAAGATATTGGGTAAGGTAGCTCGACAAACACATGTTTGTCCGGGCTCAACATTTTGCTGAACCCAGGGTCTAGGGTCTTGCACATCGCCAGACCCATATTCATTTGGGCTCAGCGTGTAGTTAACCCCAAAGATGTTAGGTCTGGTAGCTCATCAGACCCATGTTTGTTTGGGGTTAGCACGTAGTTGAACCTGAGAACGTTGTGTGTGGCAGCTCGTCACACACATGTTCATTTGGGATTTTAGCGCCTAATTGAACCCAATAATATTGACTCTGACAGCTCGTCAAACCTATACCCACTTGAGCTCTGCTCTTAACCACGTCCAAAGACATTGGACCTAGAAGAGAGATAGGTCTATATCATTTGGATTTGATATTCTGTCAGGCCTTGATATGTTGAGTTTGGACATAAGCCCCACTTACTTGCTATTGGATTATCACTGTGCATTTGAACCTTACTTTGAGGACTTAGGATAAAAATTAATTTTTAAAAATATATTGATCCACCATATACAATTTATGAACATTAAAGTATGTGATAATTAATTACAGAAGAATTTAAACTTATTATAATGAGAGAACAAGTTTCATATCGAACTTCACTAACTAAAATATACATTAATTTTGGTTAAGAACATGCACCACATACGTTGCTAATGAATTATCATGAAGTTATAATGCTTGTTGCTGAATCATCGAAATTTTAAACGTAATTTAAGGTATGTAAATGCTATAAAGATTAATTATTTCATTCCATAACAAAAAATGGGATATGATTTGTATGGGGAGTGAAAATGGAAATAACTATCGCTCTTTATTTTCAATAAGTTTTTAATTGAATTGTTTCCGAGCCCTTCACCAATTTCAATAAAAAAAAACCATCACGCTTTCTATAAATGATTTTTTCTTACAAGGAAATTACGGAATTCAACAATGGATATAAATGGAGGACTCAATTGAAAATCTCCTGAATTATTTTTGCTTTTGAGAAACCAAATTAGGATAAAAATATTTTCAATTGTCTCGATTAAGAGTTGGTATTGCGTTTGAGAGAGTTATTTGAGGTTTGCTCAAATAAATTTCCGTCGCTCCAACTCTTCCATAGTCTCTAGTCTCTACAACACAAAACTCACCCGAAATCACATGGTGGAAGTGAACAGAGACCCTAAGAAGATTGGATTTTAGGTTTGGATCATACTTTAATTTCATCAAATTTTCAGATTTAATATACTGTCTTCAAGATGATCCGTCCATCTTGGAAATTGAATAAAGTGTCATTATCTTGCTAGTCAAGGAAGAGATTACACACTGAAAGAAAGTGATTATGTTTTGCTTAAAAACAAAGCA
>Ga0325410_1005075_pt1 | contig 14622 bp, 7 predicted proteins | sample PopdelMetagenome_16_FD_206182 | JGI IMG/M metagenome (GOLD analysis project Ga0325410, IMG submission 206182) | Populus deltoides microbial communities from Bellville, Georgia, United States - Xylem-PdIQD-R3 | ecosystem: Host-associated > Plants > Phyllosphere > Stem > Wood/Secondary xylem... | reverse complement strand
GTGTAAAAAAAACACGTAATTTATAAAAAATATAAATACTAACAATAATAATATTAAAAACATAATTAATCATCTAGTAGATAGCTTAGTGGTAAGAGTTTGAGACCAAAGGGTTTGCTCTTCCCATGGTCTCAGGTTCAAGCTCTGTGGTTGCTAATATGATAGTCACTAAAGACTTACATGATTATTAACTTCAGGGCCCGCCACGTTAATTAAAAAAACAATTATACATAAACAAACATGATTAAATCAATATATCACATGAACTCATTTATCATAACTATGACATTTCCAGGCAATTTCACATGGTTAGATGTCCAATTTTACAATAATAAAAAATATTATTAAGAATATAAAGTGGAAACCATGGGTGTTTCAGTGCTGATAGTTTAGGATTAAGGGGTTTGCTTCTCCTGTGATCTCAAGTTTGAGTCATGTGGTTGCTAATATGATGGCCACTGGAGGTTTATACGGTCGTTAACTTCAAGATTCATAAAATTAATCGAGGTACGCGCAAGCTGACCTGAACACCCATATCAATAAAAAAAAAAAAAATATATATATATATATATATATATATATAAAGTGGAATAAAAAAATCCAACTTCTGACTGTAAAAAAAGGTCGTTAAGTGGCTCTTCTACTTGCCAAACATCAATTATTGGTAAAGCGAGGGGGGCAAAAAAACACTTGTTTATTTAAACTTTATTCCAGAAAAGACAAAAACCCTAGGTACTTAACTGTTAAGGAATCTGTGTAGAGGCAGCTACACGCAATGTGTGACTTTCGATGCATTCATTGACGAAAGGGTGTTTCCTTCAAGTCAATAATTGAGCTGCGAAAGCCGAAAAGTCACTGCTTTTTTTTTATCTTTAAGTTGCTTGAACTTGGTGGAGGCTGTATTGCCTGTAAGTGGCCAGCCACCCTGTTCGCAGACTTTTCTTTTGGAATAGGTTAATTTCAAGCTAGTGTACTAAAATGCATTAAAATAAAATAATTTTATTTTTTAAAAATTATTTTTAATATCAAAACAATAAAATAATCTAAAAATATTAAAAATTATATTAATTTAAAATAAATAAAAGATTGTAATTTTTTTTAAATATTTTTAAAACATAAAAACAAACATGCTCTAGTAGCTTAAGACTAAAAGTAAGAGTTCGTAGATACATGACTGCTTTGCTTTATGTGGTGGTGTTGGAAGTGTGATAACGGTTGTTTTTTATTTTAAAATACATTAAAATAACTCTTTTATATTTTTTAAAAAATATTTTTAATATCAGCGCATCAAAACAATAAAAAAGATATAAAAATATAAATTTTAAAAAAATATTTTTATAAAAATATTGTTTGGAACACAATTACAAACTATAATTTAGAATCTAGACATCTCAAAAGAAAAAAGAAAAGAAAAGCTATTACAAACGCAATTCTTTGGACTGTTTTTGAATCGTCTCTTGTTAGTTGTTTGTTTATTTGGGGTTGGTTGTGAAAAATAAAAGCTCAGTTCAACCACTCGAGGGCCCTTCTTGATTTTTAGACAGAGATCCAAGTGCGGTAGTTCATATCAATTAAAAATTAAATAAATTTATTTTTTTATATCAGGGACATATTTAAAAACACTATTTTCAAGAGTCAATTTATATATATAAAAAAAGAGTTTGCCTACAAGGACACACTTGCGTGTAAATTAAAAACACAAGGTGGAGATTAAGAATTTGAATTTAGAAATGTCTCCTTGCTGTTAGACTTATTTGAATATTGGGTCAGAAAATTCTAGATAGAGAGATCCAAGTTGATGGTTCTAGATGATATCCAAGTTGATGTTGCTTGCTGGATTTAATAGAATATATTTATTTAATTATCGAGTTTAAATTTTCTAACTTAAAAAATCCGTGAAAAGAGCAATTTGTTGATTGTTTGGTCTTATTTGTTTTTGTATTTTAAAAATATTTTTTAAAAAATTTAAATTTTTTTTATTTTCTTCTTTACTTCAAATTAATATTTTTTTGATATTTTTAAATTATCTTGATGTGCTGATGTCAAAAATAATTTTTTTAAAAAATATTATTTTAATTTGTAAATTTTTTTATTGGGTTTTCTTATGCTTTATGAGCAAAGTCTCATGATATAATTCTAAAAACAGGGGTTATTTTGGATTGAAAATGATTTTGTATTTTTTTATATTATGGTACAGTGTTTTAATTTTGAGAAATACCATCATAATAATAAAGATACTTATTATGTGTATATAATCGTTTCAAAAAGATAGGAATCTTGCTTAAAGTTCTATTTGTTATTATGGTTTAATTGTATTTTTGGAAAAACTTTAATTTTTTAATTTTTTTAGTTTTAAATTATTATTTTTAGTTTTTTATAATTGTTTTAATGTTTTGATATTAAAAATAAAAAGATTATTTTAATATATTTTTAAACAAAATAATATTTTTTTAAAATATATATATATATATATATATATATATATATATAATACAGTTATAAAAACAATTTTAAAACTAGAAGAATCATCTCGTGACATGGAGGGATGATCATATAGTTATGTTGGTTTTCACGTCTTCTATCTTGGTCTATTTATCTTTTGGAAAAAGACCAAACATGCCACTTCTACAAGGTGCTATCCTAGTAACTTCTCACAAAACGCTGGCAATAATTTCTGGCTATCTTACAATAATTTATCGGTGCTTGTCGTTTTACGTCTATGACAACTAACGTATCCATGAAGGATGATCGAAGTGGCCAAAGACCTTTTTATTCTATCCCTAAGTATCTATAAACACCAGGATACGTATGAATCACTTTAGAGCATCACTACAAGTCTTTTATAATTTCACATCGAATACATCAACTAATTCTTAAATTAAGGAAAAATCATTTATATATTATAGTGCAAAACAAATTAAAAAAAAATTCAGTCCAAACAGACATACCTAGGTTGTTTAAACCAAGTCCGAATGGGTTGACACACCCAGTTGGTTTGAACTTCTTACTTGTTCGGGTTGAATCAACTATCCAATCCCTTTAGCGGTCCAAGCGGGCTTGCCCCGAGCATGCGACCTTGTCCGTAATGGTCATGGTCTTCTGACAGCTATTTTTTGGGCTTAACCCAATATAATGCACATAAGGTAAATCGGCGAGTTTCAAGAAAGTTAATAAGGTATCGAACAACTCTCTTCAGTGAATGTTATCATAATGCTTACCTTTCTCGTCAATAGCAACCTACATCTTTCACCAATCACTCGCAAGCATCAACCTCCTCACTAATAGCAAAACGAGGCATAACAACCGATAACTCATTTTCTCCGCTCTTTTATGGGTACTTGCAAGGAAAAGTAATAATTTTTTATTATTATACTATTCTCTGTGAGGTAAGCTTACATGATTAAAGTCTATAAATATATTGGATCATCAAATAAATAGATTCATTTAAAGAACTTCATTAGAATTCACAAGTTCATTTAACAATACAGAACTCTATTAAGAGTAGCAGAGCAGATCATACAAGAAGGCAGGTTGCTCTTTCCTTGATCTTGCTCCTCTATCCATATTTTTTTTTTCTTACTCCTCACATTATTCTCCCACTTAATTAAACATCGAATAGTTCTTTAATTTGATAAGGAAATTGTTTTTGTAGGGAAGCATGAAAGTTACCCCGTCAACTTACAAAGCAGTAATCAAGTCTAGTTATCTCATCAACTCGTTAACCAAGTTAAGTTCAATTACTCTAGTAGTCCAAAACATAATCGTGAAAACACTCAATTCATTTTAAAGTTTCCACAACTTTATCAATATAATATTTTAAAAACATTTATAAGAAAAAAAAAAGATGACACTAGGTTTAGATTTAAATTTTACTTACTCTAAATACCAAACATTATTTTTTCTCTCTCAATTGACGGCTATTCTTTTAAACAATTACATGGGAAGTTTTTCGTGTCTCGAATTAATTTTGTAAGAAGTCCTATAAATGTTATTGGGTGATCTCACGTAAACCTCTTAGCAAAGTCTCATGAAATAATTTAAGAAAAAGGGTTTATTTTCGATTGTAATTGATTTTGTTTTCCATATTAACATACAATTTTTGGATGAAAAATGAACTTAATTATTTATTATATTATCATATATTGTTTTGTTTGATTCAAAGCAACCCTCGATCTCTTTCATAGAACCAAGTTTTAATTTTAAGAAATATAATAAGAAAGATATAAATCATAGATACACATCACTTCAAGGGATACAAATCTTGCTTAAAACTTGAATGCGAAGAGATATGGTAGCATTAGAAAAGATATTCAGCAAAGAAAAGTAAAAAAACTGAATAACTGATTAAACCGATTAAAATTTTAAAAACTGACTGGTTCGGTTTTGGTTTTATAAATTTAAAATTAAAAAAACCGAATTGAATCCAAATTGAAAAAACCGGGTCAAATAAGAAAAAACCGAGCCAAAACCAAGCCAAACCGGTTTGAACCGGTTTTTGTCATAAAAAACCGAACCGAACTGGTTGGTTTGAACCGGTTTCAGTTTTTTTTAAAATCAATTTGGTTAATTTTTTTTAATAAAAACCAAACCGAACCGAAAATAATTACTTCTAATATTCAAATTTCTAAACCATAAGAAGAACCCGTGACATGCATGGAGCTAGCACCAATAGTTTCATGGATTTTCAGGTCCTCTAATAGTAATTCTTGGCTATCTTGCGATAATTTCAGATCAAATACATTAGGTCACATTAATTTTTGAAATGATGAAAAGTCTTTTTATTTTTTTTAGTGAATTTTATTTGTTTTGTGTTTTAAAAAAATTTAAATTTTTTTAATTTTAATTTAATATTTTAGATCATTTGAATGTACTAGTATTAAAAATAATTTTTTAAAATAAAAAATATTATTTTAATATATTTTAGTAGAATTTTTTTTTTATAGCTTATAAAAATTAGAAATTACACAAGACTTTCCAAGTATTGGACGTGACAACCCCTCCCTGCGACTAAGAAGTTTCTAGCACAAGTGCCATTAGAATAACTACAGTTGGATTAGGACATGCTGCATGCAGTTGCCACGGTCGGCGATGAATCGAGCATTGGATGCTTCTTCTTTGATCACAACTACCAAACGCAAGTTTGGCTGATTCCATACGAAAACGAAAACTCCAAGGGAAAATCCGAGGACACGGTTTTCTACATATGTGAAGATATTTTGATTTTAATTGTTTTTTAAAATGTTTTTTTATTTGTAAATATATTAAAAAAATTTAATTTTTTTAAATTTATTTTCAAGATCAGTGCATTAAAATAATTAAAAAATACCTAGGAAATAATTAATTTAAGATAAAAAATAATTTTTTTTAGAAAAACATGATGCAACAGCAAAGACAACAAACAAGGATTGGAAACAAACTGAAATTTCTTGTTCTTTTTCGGCAGCAGAAAAGAAACAGAAGGAGCATCTGCCTGCATGGAAAACAAGTCGATGAAATTCCCTTACATGTACCCCAACTTGGTACTTTCTTAGTAACGTGAATCACGAGGGCTTTAATTTAAATTTCATTCACATTTGGCATTGTTAGGAATCTTCGCCAACTAGAGTTTTCTTTTTCTACGAGCTCAGTGCTAGCACAGTTGTCAGCGGCGGTGACTAAGGAATTTTTTGGGGTTGGGATACCAATGTGATTTAAAATATTTTTTATGTTAAAATATATTAAAATAATATATTTTTTATTTTTTAAAAAATATTTTTAATACCAACATATCAAAATAATATAAAAACATTAAAAATATATTTTTTAACAAAAAAATATTTAAAATTTAAAAAAACATGATTTATACCGTGTTGCTTTGTTTAAAATTTAAAACAGGTAAGAAATGTCTGATGTTGCTTCGTTGAAAATTTGTTTTCTTAATCAAATTGAATTTTTTAATGTTTTATATTGTTTTAATATGCTGATATTAAAAATTATTATTTTAATATATTTTCAAATAGAAATACTTTAAAACAGAATATCTAGCACACTTCAAAATATACGATAAATCCATGGTTCATTAAATTATCATAGGTTAGCCATGATTAATTCTTTTATCTAAATAATATTATTTTAGAGTTTTTTTTATTTTTTAAAGTTAATCCAATTAAATTTTACCAAGTTTATTTAAGTTAACCAAATCAAAGTCAACTCCATTAAAGAACCTAAATCTAGTTAAATCAATATTCATCAGATTGTACCATCGAATTAATCTACTACACCGGTGAGTATAATAACTATGATTATCCAAAATAATCATAGTTATAATAACTATGATTATATGTTGCGTGTATCTTACCTCCCATGTAAAGGCAAGCCTTGACGTTCCCATCCATGATTCCATTCCCCAGCCATTTTCGATCTATTTTATTCATAGATTGAGGACTTTAAGTTTTTTTTTTACTAATTAAATCCTCTTTGCTTGCCTTTATTTTAAAAAAATTATGTGCAGGAATCTTAAACCACTAAAATGAATCCTTACCAAACTCAAGATAAAGACATCTTTAATTTTAGAGAGTTTTATAATCACATTACTTTACTTATTTTACTTCATTACGACACTGCAAGTAAAGTTGAGAAAAATAGAGTAAAGATTTATTTTCTATACTTTGGATTCCCAGCCAAAAGCTTGTCACGGGAGATGTTTCAGAAACTTATTTTAGCTGATAAATCCTTATTTTCTCACCGTCGAAACTTTTTATTTTACTCTATTAAGGGTATAGTAGTAATTTTAGCTTAGCTTATATATAATTTATTTATATTTAGATTTAAAGAAGAACTTTAAAATAAAATAATGGATGAAATTCTAGCTTTTTTCCTTTTTATGTTGTACTTTTTATTTATTTAATTTTGAATTGTTTAACTTTAATATATATAAAACATGTTTAGAAATATGGTGTAGATCGTATTTTTTTAAATTTTTAAATTTATTTTATTAAAAAATTTATTTTTATGTTTTTATATTATTTTAATATATTAATATCAAAAATAATCATAACGTGGGGAGGGGGGGGGCCTTGTGTTCTATGAAATATGACACCTCGCATTTTCTTTTAATCAATGTTGATTTCAAATCAATTGCTAATATTAGTTAAATTAAATTAAACCTTGAATATTGGCGAGGGTGTATTATTATTTATAACTGTTCATTGTAGTGTTCGCACGTACATATTTTACTGTTCATTCAGTCCACAATTTTTTTTATTTTTCTGATTTTTATGAACTTTATGGTAGTTTTTTTGTGATATTTTTTATTTTAGTCTTCAAAGTTTGTTTCTATTGCCTTTTATCCTTTGTTCTTTTCGCAAAGCAAGAGGAAAGAGAGAGAAGTCGAATGAGATGAGTTTAGCTATTTATTTTGATTAAAAAAAAAATTGTTGCTGAAATGCTCTCTATATTTAAAGTGTGCTTGCGAGTGGTGCGCTTCTGAAAAATTATATATATATTTTTTATTTCAAGTTACTTTTTTTTTTTTTATTTAACTATATAGCAATAAGATTATTTTTTTTTTTGCTATAAAGTCATTATTTTAACAATGTTTTTTTTAAAAAAAACATCATAAAAAGCAAGAATCTCGTCCAAAAAAAACAGAATTGATTGATATCTAATAAAATAATATCTAAAAATAATTTCTCCCATTTAATTATAATTAACTCGGATCAAACATAAAAATAAAAAAATCACAAGGGGTCATACAAAAAGAACACATGATAATATATATATACACACACACCCTGGACCCAAGATCGAGGGCATACGCATAATCCATTTGATTTTTTTTGCTTGATTGGACGTACAACCAACATTTTTCTTAAAACGACTAAACAACACATCATCTCTAGTTTGCTTGTTGGTCATTTTAGGTGGCTAGAAAGTCAGATCTCATAATTTTTAGCCAAAAAAACTATTTTGTATAACAGAAGCATATATATCTTATGATTGCAATGAATGAAATTTCCCTCTTGCTTTATTTGATAGAAGGTCTGTGTTATATACAGAGTAATTGAGAGTGTAAAATAGGAAACCTTTAAATGATGAAGCTAATTCTATGCTACCGTTACAATTTACAGCTATATAATTTAGGCTTAGAATCAACTCTTAAAACCAGAATTAATGATAGAATATTTTCCATGATTTTAGGCTAGACATGCTCTGTGTTGATTTGAGTAGGATTAACACATGCTTCCTTTACACATCCCGCAAGATTGAGCTTCCATCAGCAAGACTAATCTTGTTACGAAGCAATGCTTTGCGCTGTTTGGATAACAGTTTTGTTAACAGATCAGCTAATTGGTCATTAGTGTGGACATGTCTTACTTGAAGATGATTTTTCTGCACCAGGTCATGCACAAAATGGAGGTCAATTTGAATGTGCTTCATGCGCGAGTGATTGATCGGGTTGAAGCTAAGATATGTAGCTCCAAGGTTGTCACAGAGGAGATGAGGGGATTCTGGCACTGGGAATGCAAGATCCTTTAAAAGCGTGGACAACCACATTGTCTATGAGGCAGCGGTAGCAAGTGCCCTGTATTCAGCTTCTGTTGTGGATCAGGCAACTGCTCTTTGTTTCTTGGAGCTCCAAGAAATGGGATTAGAGCCCAAGAAACTAATATATGCATAGGTGGAAGTACGATCATCCACATTGCCAGCCCAATCAGCATCAGAGTATGTTCTTAACACTGGGTGGCCAGATTTTTGAAGGTGAATGCCATGAAAAATTGTCTGTTTTAAGTAGCGAAGAAGGCGTTTAATGGCTGCCATGTGATTGGTAGTGGGCTTGCGCATAAATTGAGAAAGCTTGTTGACTGTAAATGAGATGTCAGGATGTGTCAATGAGAGGTATTAAAGGCGGCCAATGATGCTGCGAAATTCTGAACTGTCTACAGCAGCAGAGCCATCAACTAACTGAAGAGATGTTGTGGTCGAGAGAGGAGTAGAGACATCCTTAGCACCACTCATAGAAGTGCTGGCTAACAGTTCTCGAATATATTTATGTTGGGAGAGAAATAAACCAGTGCGGGTAGGAATCACCTCAACCCCTTGAAAAAAACTGAAGAGGACCCATATCTTTGAGAGAGAACATATCACCCAGCTGCTGAATAATCTGAGCCACAAGAAGAGTATTATTTCCAGTAATAACAAGATCATCAACATATACAAGGAGATAACAGAGATTTGATCCTTGGCTGTAAACAAAAAAAGAAGAATGGCAGTTTTTAGTGCTGTGTACCAAGCTCGTGAGGCTTGTTTAAGACCATAAATCGCCTTCTTTAACCTGTAAACATGGTCAGGTTTAGACAAATCCTTGAACCCCGATGGTTGCACCATAAAAAAAATCTCAGTCAGTTCACCATTTAGAAAAGCGTTGTTAACATCTAGCTGCCGCAAATCCCACGAATGCATTACTGCAAGTGACAATATAGTTCTAATGGTGGCTGGCTCAACTACAGGGCTGAAAGTTTGTTTGTAATCAACACAAGGACGTTGATTATAGCCCATGGCAACCAAGCGGGCCTTAAATCTTTCCACTGAACCATTAGCTTTCCTTTTTACCCAGAATACCCATTTACATCCCATGGGCTTGCAACGTGAAGGTGGCAAAACGAGATCCCAAGTCCCATGTTTCATCAGAGCAGTAAGCTCTGTAGACATAGCTTCACGCCAGCGATGATGAGAAATGGCTTGGTTTACACTCGTTGGTTCTAGGATTGGAGGGAGGGAATGCTTGGATACTGTATGAACTTGTTTGGGTTTGAAAATTCTGTTAATTGATCTGGTGGTCATGGTGTGAGTTCGGTGGGTTGGATCTGTGAAGTTGGAGTTTTGGAGATGAGGATCGGGAGGTAGATGTGTATCAATAGGGCATGATGATGACAAAGATAATGCAGGACTAGTTCGATTTGGAGGTGGAGGTGAAGAAAGATGCGGTTGAGTGATGCTGGAATGATGGGTTGGCAAAGGAGTAGGAAGTAAAGAGACACATGGTTCAAAATTACCTGAGGGGGACGCAACAATGACAGGTAAACCTTCCTGAGAGATCAATGAGGCAGGTGATCCGGACAGCACTGATGGAGGCACTGTAGTTAGCTGGGCATCAAAAAGAGGAAGACGATTGGGAGCCGCTGGAGATGACTATTATGACACTGAGGATACAGGATGAGAGGGGTGATGTGCTGGTGATGTTCATCAAATAGCACATGGCGGGAGAGAAATAATTTTTTGGTTTGAGGGTCAAAGCACTAGTATGCATTATGAGTTTTGGAATAACCGAGAAAAAGACAAGCTTTTGATTTTGGTTGCATTTTATTTGAATTATAGGGTTGTGTTAACGGATAACAAATGCAACTACATTTTTTTAATTTTAAGTAGTTTGGTGGTTTACCAAAAAGAACTTTAAAAGGGGATTTGCCCTGAAGAAGAGGGGTGGGTTGTCTGTTTATGAGATAAGATGCGATTTGAAAAGCATAGGGCTAGTAGGAAAAATCAAGGTGTGCATCATGAAGAAGCGTAAGGCCGGTCTCAACAAGATGACGATGACGACGTTTGGAGACACCATTTTGTTGGGGAGTGTATGGAGCAGTGGTGTAGTGAGATATGCCATGATGTAAAAGATAAGATTTTAAAGCTATAAACTCATCACCATTGTTGGAGTATAGTGTTTTGATGGATTTTTGAAAACGGGTTTCAACGAACTTTTTGAAATGTGGAAAAATTGTGGAAACACTTGATTTTGTGACCATTGGATAGAACCATATATATTTTGTGTAATGATCAACAAAAATAAGGTAATATTTTGATCCATCAATGGCAGTATAATTTGCAAGACCCCACACATCTGTATATATTAATTCAAAGGGTTCATAACTGTGAAGACTATTTGCATGAAAAGGTTGTTGATGAGCTTTATTAATAAAACATGAATGACATAATGAAGAGAACTTGTTGGTGGATGAAGTAGGGAGAGAAAAATTCTTAACAAGATGATGGACAATTTTAAGGGTAGGATGCCCAAGACGCTTGTGCCATCCATCAATAGAAGTTCGTTCATGCATATAAACAACCTTTTCGGACGCCGTCATTGAGGTGGGGAAGGTGTAAATGCCATTGTTACATGCTCCTTTTAGTAGAATCGTCCCTGTGATCTCGTCCTTCACAAAAAGTAAAATGGGTGAAATTCAACAAAGACATTATTTTGTTTGGTGAGATGATGAACAAAAATCAAATTTTTGCAGAGATTAGGAACACAAATAGTATCACATAATGTAAAAGTGCGATGAAGTGAGTGTAAAACCAAAGAGCCAATGTGTGAAACTGGCAAACTTGAACCATTACCGAGAATTACTTCATCAGTCCCATCATATTCAGAATGAATAGATAAATTGGAAATATCACCCGTGATATTATGAGAGGTAGTTGTATCAAGCAACCAAGTTTTATCTTTTCCAGTAGAAGTTGTGGCACAATTGGCAGAGGCATTCTGCGAGTGATATTGAGGACATAACTTAGCAGTATGGCCTAATTGGTCACAAATTTAACATTTTGGCTGGGACCGCCTATTAAAATTATTTGACCTGCTAGAATAGTTGTTGGATTGATATCCATCATGTTGAATATTGTTTCGGCCTGAGTGATAACTTTGATGTCCACGTGTATTAGAGTAATTGTTGGATGACCACGATTTATTTCCTCTTTGAGCATACTGTTTCATCTTCATGAAATTGGCAGAGGCAACCAATTGTTGCGTTGCAGTTTCCAGCCGCCTCAAATATGCTTCATGTCCAACTAGAAGATCATGCAGCTCTTCAAAAGTCAATGATGATTCTCTGGTTCGAATCGGTGCTGCAATCTCCTGAAAACCTGGACCTAAGCCATTCAACACATAAAGGGTTAGGTCATCATCTGAAATTGAATGATCGATAATGGCTATTTCATCAGCCAAGGCCTTCACAGTATGAAGATATTTTAGAATTGACCGATTTCCACGCTGGATTAAAGTGAGTTCTTCCTTTAACTGCATATCACGAGTTCTGGATCTGCTAGCAAATAGGTTTTTTAGTTTTTTCCAAGCTTTATGGGAAGTCTTTGCTGCAGCAATAAGTGGAGTAATTGAAGGAGATGTGGAGGCTAAAATAGCACTCAGGATAAGCTTATCCTGTCAAACCCAGTGGGTCTTGCGCAGCTCATCAACTGCTATACCTGCAGATGAGGGACACTGAATAGTGCCTTCAACGTAGTTGAGTAGATCATAACCAATAAGGAGAGCTTCAAATTATGCACGCCATTGAGGGAAGGTGGAGGGAGTAAGCTTTTCATTGATTTGTGTTGTGATGTTGAGGGCAATTAATGGCTTATCTGCTGTGGAAGGAGGTTGGGTGTTGAGAGTAAAATTTGGATTTTGATCGAAGGAGCTCATGGTGGCGATTTGAATCTGTGACTCGTTAGAGATTGGTAGCTCTAATACCATATAACAGAAGCAGATATATCTTGTTATTGCAATAAATGAAATTTCCCTCTTGCTTTATTTGATAGAAGGTCTGTGTTATATATAGAGTAATTGAGAGTGTAAAATAGAAAACCTGTAAATGATGAAGCTAATTCTATGCTACCGTTACAATTTACAGCTATATAATTTAGGCTTAGAATCAACTCTTAAAACCAGAATTAATGACAAAATATTTTTCATGATTTTAAGCTAGACATGCTCTGTGTTGATTTGAGCAGGATTAACACATGTTTCCTTTACATTTTGAACAGCTTTTTACCCAAGAATTGTTATATCCTAATTTTCAGCACAATTGCACACACACATAATGCATATACTATAAATTCCGGGTAAAATTCCTATGAATCGGTTAGATTTTTGGTAAAATAAAAAAATAATAGTAGTAGTGGTAGTAATTGATTCGATATAAATTTTTATTTGAGAAGTTTAATGATGGATAAGGATAAAATTGAATAAATCAAAAATTTGAAAAAAAAATTATATGAAAACATGAGAGAATAAATGGGCTTAATTGTTCAAACAATAAAAAGAGGTTTATAAGTGAAAAAAAAACAGAGGAAAATTATTAATATTCAAGCATGAATAGTGTTGAAAATGGGCCAATGTGGCCAACCGTTCTAGATTTTGAGAGATGGGTGGATATTGAGTGAAAAATCCACCAACAAACACCTAAAATTCATAAAAAAAAAAAGAAAAAGGGATAGATAGAGTGATTATAGTCTACTACGAGAGGATTTGAGCAAGGGAATTGCAAAGTGTCAAATAATTATCTTAATCCAATAGCTTAAACTGTTAGATGAGGTTCCAATATATAATTTATATTATTCTTTAACACATCTCTCAAGTAAAAGCCCTTTAGGCTTGAAACTTATATAAGCCCACACTACAATGTATTTAATTTTTATCAAATAAATAGGGATTATGAGATTCGAACTCATGACCGCTTGATCTTCAAGGCTCTGATACCATGTCAAATAATTATCTCGACCCAAATAGCTTAAACTGTTAGATGAGCTCTCAAAATATGATTTATATTATTCTTTAACGTAAAAAAATCAATGAATTTGTTCTTCGAGAGGTACGCCATTGATAAAGAGAAACATCGAGGAGAAAAGAATTTTTTGAGGTGATTTCAAAGCTTTCAATCCTTTACTTCTTTGAGTTGGAAGGCGATAAAATCCCTTCTCCTGATTAAATTATGTATTTTTGGTGTGTGATGATTTATTGCTTGTGTTAGTAATAATTGTGATGTGAGTTGTGATTTTGGTGTATGTTAATTCATGAAGTTGTGATGAATTAATATCTAAATATACGAAATAATAATGGGTAATGTTTCAATTTGTGAAATATAAGTGAGAGAAAAACTAATCCCTTTTTCTTAAGGGGTTTTGACAAAAAAATAAAATAAAATTAGGAAGATAAAATTTGATTAATAATTGATGTTAATTTTATTAGTATGTGAGTTATAATAGTGTCTATAGATTTGAAAGAAGTTTAATTGAAGTTGCTGAATGGAGAATATAAGCATTCTAATTTATTTTATGAATGTAAGCATAATGTTGGGAATTAAATCAAATTGTTGGTGTTATGTGAAATGAGAATATATGAAATAGGCAGAGAGTGGATAATGATATATGAAAAGAAATTAACAAATTACAAAAAATTTATATTTCTTCACCAGCTAGAGGGGGTGTAAGCACCAGGTTGGTGCCTAACATCTTGAATTTTTAGTTTTGAAATTTAATCATGACCTTGCTAAATGTAACTTTTGAATGTTATGCTGTAGATTTTGTTGTATTAAATTGTTTGTATGAAAAATGATTGGCCAGTTACTCTGGTGTGGGGCTAATGCCATGTGAATGGGCGAATGATTGGCCAATTTTCATGGGTTGCGGCTGGTGTCTTGTGAATGGACAGATAGTTAGTAAGTTTCCTGGTTTGGGAGTTGTTCTGAGAATGAGATATAGATGATATTAAATTTTTGATCTCGAAGTAAAATGTGTGGTTAAAATATTTGCAGTGATATGAAATGTTAATTAAATTATTTTAAATTAATTATGTTTTGTTTTATAAATAATTGT
>Ga0325410_1005072_pt1 | contig 14628 bp, 9 predicted proteins | sample PopdelMetagenome_16_FD_206182 | JGI IMG/M metagenome (GOLD analysis project Ga0325410, IMG submission 206182) | Populus deltoides microbial communities from Bellville, Georgia, United States - Xylem-PdIQD-R3 | ecosystem: Host-associated > Plants > Phyllosphere > Stem > Wood/Secondary xylem... | reverse complement strand
CAATGGTATAATCTTGGCAGAACATACATCAGCAATCAATACCTTGATGCTCGTACAAAATAGTAAAGACTCAACAAGTTGGAAGATAAATTTTCAACTGCACAATGTTCATTTCTACAAAGCCACAAATTCACTATCATGCATTCCCTAAAAAATTTGCATATTAGCTAAAGACTTTCATGTCCACGTCGTAAACATTTGAGCTCTAAGTAGATGCTACTTTACCAAAGACATAAATATATGCAATACCATAACAAATAAATAAAAAGCTTCTTCCCCAAATAACCAGCATATGCATTATCATCTTCATTTTTAAATTAGAAACATTTTGAGACTGATAGTCATTCATGGACACTTCCTCCTATCAGCATGGCAATTAAAATCTTAACTAACCACTATCCAATTCATTTAACAAAATCCAAACCAAAATCAAACTAAAAGCAATAAGAAATAAGTTACAACCTTGTCATTATCCTCATCCTCATCGCATATAGCCACACCCCTCAACTCCTCTCCCTCTCTACCTTGTCCGAAAAGAACTTAGTAGCAAACATATTATCAACCAAATACTCCCTATAAGGATGATTCTTCGGAACAAGCTTTTTAAACTGCTCAAACTTTTTCTCCGCTTCATCTTTCTTCCTCAACAAAGTATAAATGATCCCTTGACACAAATACGGCCTAAAATCCCTTGGTTCCTCTTTCACCAACTCCTCATAAACCTTCAATGCATCAAGATACTTCTCCTCCATTACTCTAACTTGCGCAACCAACAACTTAAAATCCCGCAAATCCGAAGTCTTCTTTTCTTTTTTACATTTATCCATTGCACTCTCTATTCTTTTCAACACAACTTCCAAGGAACCACCGGATTCCGAATTCGCCATTACAAGGCCATGATAAGCCTCCACGCGAAGTGGATCTTTTTGTAAAATCGCTTCAAACCCATCTTTAGCAGACTCAAAATCTCCACTGTAAGTGTAAATTTGTGATTTCAACAATGGCCATTCATCTTCATTTGGCTCCAGCTCGATTAATCGATCAACAACTTCAATTGCTTCAAGAAGTTTCTTTGATTTGATCCTCACCTCCATGAGAGACCGTAGAGCTTCAATATCATTGGGGTTTTGAGACAGATAATCTTGAAGAGCTCTCTCTTGTTCTTCATACGAAACATTTTCTTTCAAAGATTCCTTTGTGAGTTCTACTGTGGATGACGCCGTAAGCGGGGAGGCGATTGCTGGTTTGATATTGAGGCGAGTGAAGAATAAAGCGGCTGCCGCGGTGAGAGTGATTGAAGTGGTTTTGATGATGGTGCCAAGGTTTTTATTGAGCGGGGTGATGCGGGATGAGGAGGAGGAGGAGGCTCTGATGGAGGTAGAGGAGAGTTTGAAGGGTGACGATGATGAGGGAGGTGGGGTTTTGAAGGAGAGGGAAATGATGGGTTTTGGAAATGATGGACGGTGGGGATTGAGTGAGAGATTAAAGGGTTGGTGACGGCAGTGCAGTTTAGCAACTGACTCCATTTTTTCCGAACGAGAAGGCTAAAACCTAAAACCCTGGTGATAAAAGGAGGGGGAAACAGTGCAAAACCCTGGGCTTGGAGCGGAGAAAAAGGAGATGTATGTGCCAGTTTTTGTACAGGAAGAACGAGCGGTCATTAACGCTGCCGTTTTTAGATTGTTGATGAGTTACGGGCCAATTTGATTATAGGGGTCACGTTGAGGACCGATTCGCTCCAAGGACTCATCATTATATTATTATTATTATATTAAATTATAATATTATTTTTAACTGTTCTAAATTAAACGTGCACAGACTTCTAATTTATTATTCATTCATTCACTATGCACTTTGTCTTTATTTATATTTTGGTTTCCATAGTTTGCAAAGTTTACAATTCAATCATAAAAGTTTATTTTCTTCGCGTTTAGTCCTTGAAAGTTTGAAGAGGAGAGAGAGTGATTAGGAAAAAAAAAAGGAGAGAAAAAGATTTTGAACAACCACATTCCATCAATAAAAAATAACAATTTTGATGTCTATAGGTTTGTTTTTATAAGAATGGTTCCATGAAGGTGATTTTGTGTATTTAATCATGCTGAAAAGATAGAACTAGGCTAAAAAACAATTTAGAGATCATTTGAGGTTTTAAGCATATTAAAGGGTATTTTGAAGTTGTTAATTGGATTATTGAGGTTTTTAGATTTTCTTTATATTTTTTAGGTAAAAATATATTGAAATTTGAGTTTTTACTTATTTCTACAAAAAGTACCTTGATCCATAATAAGTTTTTTAAGGATAAAATTAAGATACTTTTCATTCACTCTTGGGTTGCAAAAGTTATTTATGTCTTTGAAAATATTCAAGTACATGACATGACATCATTCTCATGATGCGGAGGCTGAAGTAATGGTGCATCATTCTGATGGTGAATCTCTCAAGCAGTTTAATAGAGTGCATTCTCAGTTTTCAATGAAATTACACAATGTGTGTCTTGATTTATGTACAAATAGGTTCAATCCATTTAGGCCCTTTGTTGTATCCTATTCTTGTTGGCTGGTCATACTAAAAGTTTAATAAATTTTTTTGGAGATGTGTATGAGGCTAAAGTTTATATTTTATCTACATTAATACTTGATCTTTATAGTCCAGATAGGAATATAGATGTTTGTCTTCAACTATTGATTGATAAGTTAAAACCGTTATAGTTATCTAGAGCTTTGACGTATGATATATCATGGAAATAAAATTTTTAAATAAAGATAGCTTTGATGTGGACTATAAATGATTTTTCTATATATGAAATGGTTACAGGATGGAGTACACATAAAAAATTAGTTTATCCACATTGTATGGAAAACAATAAGGCCATTAACTTAATGAATGATGGTAAAGCTTTTTTTTTTATTGTCACCGGAAGTTCTTGCCAAGTTGTCATTGATACAGAAAAAATAGAAAGGAATTTTTAAAAGGTAAAGTTGAAAGGAATGTTTCATCACTGATATTTTCAAGTGAAGAATTATATGATGTAGTATCATAGTATAAGGATATTGTATTTGGTTTTCAATTCGGTAAGTAAGAGTTTCATGGTTTAGTGTGACATATAATTGGGTTAATCAAAGTGTTTTTTGAGAGGTTCCTTATTGAAAGATTAATGTTCTTCGCTATAATTTGGATGTCATATATATCGAAAAGAATATGTTTGAAAATATTTTTAACACGATCATGGATGTCAAAGGAAAAATAAAAGATAACATAAAAAGTAGATAGATATAGCTTTATTTTATGATCATCAGGATATAGAATTATTTAATGATGGGGTATGTATCGTAAAGCCTGAAGCAATATATACCTTAGATAAAAAATCACAATTTCTTATTTATGAAGGACTTAAGAGTTTGTGATTTCTTGATGGATATGCTTCGAACATAGCTAGATAGATGAATTTAAAGTAATGAAGATTGTATGGAATAAAGAATCATGATTTTCATGTGTTTATGCAAACACCGAGAGATAAGGGATGCACCTACTGAGATTAATTATTTTTTTAGAGATGTTTGCTCAAACAAGTTGCATTCACAACACATGGAACAACTTGAAAGGAGCATCGTTGAGACCATATAAACTTGAGATAATCTTTTCTCTATCTTTCTTCGATCCAATGGAGCATTTGCTCATACACTTAGAGTATGAAGCAAATGCAATACAAATGGATGTATCTTTTTCAGAGGCTAGGAATAACATTCATCATAAATATGTAAAATATAGTTTTTTATTTTGATTATTATAAGAGGTGATTATTATGACAAGTTAGAAGAGGTGATTGAATTGTAATATCATAAGATGTAAAATATAGTTTTTTATTTATTCAAATGATATTAGTATGTTACCGATAGAGGAATTAGAGTACATTATCACCATGGTTTAATTGAAATTAATAAAAAAAGATAGACTTAACAACATTAATGATATTTTTGTATTTACCAAATAATGTCAAAAAATGTATTGCACATATACTCTTTCATTTAGAAATGATCGTACAAGAGTTAATTAGTTATCCACTATAAAAACCAAACCTATGAGTCATGTCCAAGTTGTAAACTATGGTAAAGATGAAGAAAGCAAGGTAGAAGATGTATTTCAAATAGATGAGTCAGTTGATCTATATTGAGTTTCTCCATCTACTGAGTTAGAAGAGAATTCTTATTTTCATGTCACTGAAAATACTTATATTTATGTTGATATTGAAAAGTTAAATAATATATATTGAGTACCAATGGACATACATATATTGATAAAGATGAAAAGATCAAACAATTTCAGTTCAACGATGAAGATGATGATGTACATAAAGATCATGGGGATTCAAATTAAACATGGGATTTGAACTCATTTTAAATATAAAATATTACTGTACAATTAAGATATTTATTGTCATTCAATAATGCATTGTGTTTTGTACATTTATCAAGTGTTTATTGTTGAAGAATATGATTTTAAATGAGTTGTTGTTGATTTTTAAGTTATGAATATATTATTGTACATTTAAAATATTATTGTACATTTATTGTTGAAGAATGACACAAGGTCTATGAATTCTTGCAGGTGTTGCTGTTAAATTAGGTTAGATTAGGAACATATCAAAATGCATTAAAAGAGGTGGCTGGATAAGGAACATATCAAAATGCATCAAAATACATTTATTGTCGTTCTATGAATTCTCGCAGGTGAATGCAACAGAGGTGGTGTTTTATGTTTTGCTGAGAGTTATTTAGCTAATATGAAGGGAAATCATGTAAATTAATGTTTAGATTTTAATATCTGCTTAGATTGAAAAGCACTATGTTGTTTTCTAATTTATTCACCATGAGCATTTGTGTTTTATTTGAGTTTTTGAGGACAATCTTTTATATGCTTATCTTATCTGCATATAAGTATTTTAATGTGTTGAGAAAATATATGACCAACTACTTTCTCATCACTATAATTTATGTATTATCTCAATATAAGCATGTGCTATTTGAGAATCTTGTTTTACGATAGTATTAATTCTGCGATGTATGTATTGCTTATATGTGGTAATCTTTTTTTTCATAATATGAATATGTGGAAAATATTTGGCAAAATATCTCTGCTATGCTTTAATTTCTTTCATCTTTTCATTCAACGGTTGAGTTAGAACTGCTTTCCTGCTATTCGAGCCTTGAATCTTCCCCTTTAGTTGGGAGAGAAGTTCTAATTGTACTGAAGGTCTAGTGATTTCCTATGCAATTAGTTCATTACTAAGCTTGAAGTTAAGAGCTTCAAAAATACTAGTTTAGCCATATTTTGCTGATGCAAATGAAAAGACAAAGCTACTAAGAATCACTACATTTTGCTATCATTAGTATATCTCTATTTAGAATGGAGATATTATGATTTATTTGGTGTGTATACATGTGTTGGGTTAGGTCTCGTATAGAAAAAGTGCTACTGGAATCTTGTTATAAATGGATAGATGCATTAAAAAAACATAAACAATGATGAAGTTATTTAATTATACGAGACCTAATTAAATATTCTAAGTAACAATGATTGAGTTTTTAATTAAATATTCTAAGTTATTTAATTATATTATTTAGATGCCGATAAAAAGTATAAGGTCAAAACATAGTAGTACTGTATCATCAAACAGTAGTGTTCTTGACCCTTCATTTTATTTAAGTGTCGATCATGAAGAAGCACATGATGTACCATTTAACGATGTTGGCTCATTGACTGCCGGTAGCAGATTTGGGGTCTCATCTACCAGAGATCCATATTCTGGCAAGTTAATTGCAAAATGAATGCCCAATTTAAGCATGTAAGAAAATCTAATTTTGTTCAAATATAACATCAAATTAATATTTACATGTTTATATAGCTTGGAGTTAATTATTTCATTTTCAAGTTTACAAATATGGAAGCTGTGAGAACAATAACATTGACGATGAAAGTGATGAAAATGCGTCTTTTTAAATGGAGTCAGTTTCAAGATCATCTAGAATAGAGGCCTATAGTTGAGGCTTGATAGGGAAAGTTTAAAGTTAGTATGTAATCAATAATTTTTAGAGGATAAAATATATTTTTACAATTTAAAAACTAATTATTTTATAAAAATGATTTCAAGGAAAAAATTGGTGGGATGAATATGTTTTTTATATGATAGTAATCGTTTTTCATAAAAAAATTTGTTTAATAAGTTTTTTAACCAAGTTGTGAGAGTTTTGGCATAATGCCCACTCATATGCTATAAGATATGCCATCATGTGTTTTTTGGAAGAATTGTAAACCTCCCCACATCACAAAGTGTAAATGAGAGAGATATCTAAAGTTATTTACATTGAACACTTTTAAAAGACCGTCACAGAAGGGGTCTTTGAACAAAAACAAGGAGGCCCACATGTTTGGTGATAAATATTGGCCAGCCTCTTTTTAAGGACCAACGATTATAAGTCATCGCTATATCTGTCGGTATAAAAATCACCAACAAATATGATATTAGAGACAAGATATTTTTTGACAACATGTTTCCATCAATAAATCCATCGATGATTTTTATATCTATAGAATTAGTGTGTTTACACCAACAAAATATTTTGTCGGTATTTTGCTATTTTCTAGTTGTGTTTTTGGAATATTTATTGCCATTTGGCGTTAAGAGGTGTTGGTACTTAATTTTTTTATTTTTTGAGATTTTGGTTAGTTGGAGTTCACACTTCACAGGTAGAAAAATACGTTTTTTTTTTTTTTATTGGATGGAAGCTTAGTTTTAGTTTTTCTTAACGCAAGGACTTGATTCAATTTTCAATTTCGTTTAGGAAATACTGCCATTAAATAATTTATTTATGTGTTAACCAATAGTTCAGGATGGTTTAGTATATTTTACCCAATTTATAAGAACTAATTTTCTTAGCAAGTGTTTTGCATATATTTTATTGAAAAAAATTATAGATTTTTTTTCTTCTGATTTCCAATATATGGTTTTTAATCCTAAACAAATAAATATGTATGAATAGTACTATATTTAATTGTCGAATTTCTAAGTTCTTGATAATTTTTTATAAATTTTGATAAGTTAAAATTAAATTAGTTTGTTTTATTTTTAAAACATAAAATTGAATTATCTTTTAATATTTAATTGTTGATAGATAGGTAAAGAAATCATAGAAACAAATCATGGATACAAATTGAAATCATACTTTTAGTATCAAGTTTTAAGAAAGTTTTATGTCCTAAATTTAAGGATTAAATTTGATATAATCAGCAAATAATATAATATTTTTAAATTTTTCACAACTTCCGGAAAGTATTTTCCGTTTAAAATTAAAAAAAACACTTTCCTAGAAACCAAACCAAATTTTTCTTTAACTGGAAAGTGTTTTTCGTTGACTGGAAAGTGTTTTCCGTTAACTAACTTTTCTAATGGCAAACAAACACAGAAAAATTTGAAAATTAGTTTTCCGGAAAACAAACGCACTTTATTATATTTAACAGTTTTATTGACGAAAAATTCTTTCCATAATTATTTTATGAATAAAAACTATTTATTAGAAAAACACTAGTAAATAATTTCTGTCTATTAATAAATCTATCATTAATAAATTTACGGATAATTTTATAAACATACCATGCTGCCAAAAAAAAAAAAAATTCCTTGAGTATACACTAAATTTATTTATTCTCTCGTCTTTCTAACCTCAATGATGAAGAGGCTGAGCCCATCTATTTTATTTGTATGTACTTTAGTTTGGAATCGTGGGTGCCAATTATTCATTTGCCTGAAATCCCGTGAGAGGTCGGTTAGTTACTTTTTAAAATATTTTTTATTTAAAAATATATTAAAATAATATTTTTTAAATTAATAATAAAAAATTGAAGCGGCAGAAACAAAAAGCCCTCAATTCAGGTCTCGTTTTTATGATTCATTCAAGTAGAAGCCATGAATGCACATCATAGCTGAAAAGAGGGCGGAACGTTCTATGCCCACATTTTCTCCTGCAGAGATTGTGGGTCACTTTTCCTAGTCTCTGACTTTTACCTTCCATACCCCACCGTTCCAACAACCAAACTGGAGAGGTTGTAGGTCACTTCACGGGGTCTCTGATTTTCACCTCTGGAGTAAAATTTTCGTCAAAGCATTGGAACAATTAAGACATGTTTGATTTTTAAAAAGTAATTTTTAAAAAATTATTTTTTAAATTTTTTTATATTTATTTGTCATTAAAAAAACTGGTCAATGGAAAACACTTTCCAGTAAACGAAAACACTTTCTGGTTAACGGAAAACACTTTCCAGTAAAAAAAAAATTTGGTTTGGTTTTCAAGAAAACATTTTTTCTTTTGGCTGTCTTTGTTTTCCGGAAAGTGATTTTCAGGAAATCACTTTCCAAACTTTCCTATGTTTGTTTGCCATTAGAAAAGTTGGTTAACGAAAAACACTTTCTAGTCAAAGGAAAATTTGACTTAGTTTTCAGGAAAGTGTTTTCTTGGAAAATTTGGGCGGAAAACACTTTCTGGAAGTTATGAAAAATTTAGAAATGTTATTTTTTGTTGATTATATCAAATTTGATCCTCAAACTTTTGATTGCTATATATAATTTGTTTTGAATATTTATTTTTCAATTTCATCTCTTAAAATTTAATTTTTATATTAATTTTGGTCCTTATTTTTATAATTGCTATTTACTTTTTCCTTATCATTTTTTTATTGAAATTTTTTATCTATCAAATTTGGTCCTTATTCTTTTGATTGTTACTTATTTTATTTGAAATAATTTATGAAATGTTAATTATTATTATTTTAATTTCTTCATCTTTTATTTTTTAGATTTAATCCCTATTATTTTGATTATTATTTATTTTATTTGAGATAATTTATGAAATTATATTTTTTTTTCAATTTCATTCTCATTCAACTTTTTAATTTGTAAGATTTGTTCCTCATTATTTTAATAAATTTGAAAAAAATAAAACATTAATAAATTATTTTTCAGCTTATTTTTCATGACATAATCAAATACTGGAAATTGCTTTCCAACTTATTTTTCATTACACTACTAAACATTAAAAACTAATTTTCTAAAATTTACTTTCCTAAAATTTATTTCAAAAAAAAAACTACTTTTTAATAAACAAGGGGCTTGGAGCACTACAACTTACAATATTATCATTTCCTCTGCAATGCCTGTTTTTCACTGTAAGGCGTCATTATTTATCTTTTTCAACATTACTATGATAGGATGTGTGAAATTTTTTGTTTTTTTAATTTGATTTTTAATTTTTTTTGATGATTTAATTCTAATTAAAAACTAAATTTCTCTTATTTTATTTTTACCATCATCCAAATTAACTTTAAATTCATTAAATTAAATAATTTTTTTTTGAGTCAACTCCACGTATATAGGATGCTCCAGTAGCTCTTATGCTTACATTACAGGTCACGAGTGATAATGACCTTTTTTTTTTTCCAGAGCTCACAGCTACATCACGACGACGTAGGAGTGTTAATATGCTCAAGGTGACAACTAATTAATTGTGCTTATATTCATTGGGTCATGAAAAGTGAAAACCAAAACTGTCAGCAGATTGCGTGGTGCGGTGGATCCTAACAACGAAAATGAATCCTTGTATTAAAATCACGGAAACCAAGTTTCACATTAGAATTTCTGTGTCAAGTTCATAACCCAGTTGCCCGAGCCATGCATGATACCCACGATCATGTGACCGGTAATGGTTCAGCCGTTCGGGTGCTGGTGCAAAGCCTATTCGCATTGCCTCCACAGTAATCTCCTATGCGCTGTGTTTCTATAAAGGATATATGTGGAGATTCAGAATCAGACAAAAATGAAAACGGAGTGAAAAGGAATTCCTGGACATGCTAATGGCGGAAAAGCAAGATGATAAGCAAAATTAAAATTTAAAGGAAAATTCAGTCAGCGGAGGGGGGAAATAATCTGAGACATGCAACAAAAAATATTGATTTTTCCTTCATCTTCACAAAACATAATCTATACTATACCGAACAATTTGGATCAGAAACCCAAAAAATAAAAGGCAAATGGGCACTGGAGGGAAGGAAATACACTTGTACTATACCGAACAATGGTACAATCAACCTGAAATCAAATAACAGTGATGAATCAACCTGACATCAGCCAACACCAACCGTGCATGTTTTCTTTGTTTATACTGTTGTTCAAAGCTCATCACAGTGATGAATCCAGACTACAAGGGATAGCCATATCTTCTAAGATCTCTTGAGAAGAATGGGTGCCTTAAAGCTTCCCTGGCTTTGAGCCGCTCTGCTGGATCATGTCTTAGGAGACCTTGCAAGAGATCAATTAATTCACCAGCAGAATGATCCACGTGCTGCATTATTAGGTTCTGCCAAAGAAATTTTAAACAGTACATAAATTTGCAACTGCATGAAGTGAGGAATCAAAAGGCAGCATATTATCGAAGTGCATTTTATAAAAGGGTTAGAAAACAAAACCATAACCAATATAGAATTTCGACACGAAAAACATAAAAACTGATCAAGAGGTTACTCTTTTTAAAATGAATGAATGTAATTGATTTGTTTCTTTCAAGAGAGAATGAAGCCAGGTAAGAAAAGCTATTTGAAAGATCCTTTTGTTAGCCATTCTGGAATTGAGAGACAAATATGGAAGATACTGTCAAGAATTTAAGAAAGGCAACCAGTTCTTATTCAATTATGCCTTTAACAAGACTTCTCATCGTGGATTCCATTTGCCTCAGTTAATTCTGGTACTTTTGCAGTGAAGTATAGGCTGCCTGCAGGTTATTTCTACAAGTGAACTAATAGAGTTGGATTCTGAAAAATTACAGGCAAACGAGGCAACTTCATTACTGCTTTCATGCTTTCTCTTGAGGTTGCACCCTCAGGCCAATCCAATCGCATGCCTCTCCTGAAATATTTCTCAGCACGTCGACTGCAACAAGATCAGGCACAAAGTAAGTGATTCATCCACATGGAGAGATGGAAACAATCAAATAGAGCAATAACTGTGAATTCTCTTACTCAGCCCTGACCACCATATGTTGTGGCAACGGCCCTAAAACCCTCTCCATCATGGCAAGATGCTCCAAGTTCTCATGAGTTTGAAAAAGGGCCTCACCCTATTCATAGAGAAACCAAACAACAAACATAAATTAGCATCCTTCAAGTATGCAATATGAAATTTAGTTTACACTTTTTATGGAAACCCATCAGATCTAACGACACAAATCACCCTAGACCATTATTAATGAACTTGGCAGATAATAATGGCTACTAGAACTTCATCAAACAAAGAATATTAACACTACATATAAGAAAAATTCTATTTTCTAAGGCAGTTTCCAACCCAAAGCAGCCTGTCTTGCTTAACCTTTCACTTGAACTTTCTGGCCAATAACATTATTCAGCGGTATCAATGACTAGTGATCTCACATGCAAGAAAATGCAGTCAAGGAAAGAAAATAAAAAGCTGAAGTTACTTACAGAACATAATTCAACAAGTATGCAACCCACACTCCATATATCACAGGGATAGTTCCATCCAAGACCTGCAGAAGATATGCCATGGAATGCCATTAGGCGACAAGCATCAAAACATCAGAGCAACAATAGTTTCACAGCAATTACCTAAAATAACCTCCGGTGCACGATAATGCCGTGTTGACACCACATAACTGTGGTCCTGATGTTCAAATGTGGTACTTCCAAAATCAATGAGCTTAATAGCACTTGACTTGGGAAGATTCTTGAAGTAGGAACCATCTTTTGTGGACCGCGAAAGAAACTAAATCACATGAAGTGGGAAAAATCATAAGGCTATCAACTTTGAGGGGAAAAGAGTAAAACACAAAATTCAACAATGGCTTAGCAGGGATTTGGAAACAAGAGAAAGCCCCATTATCATGTATCTCCTGGTGATTATCACAAATCTAAACAAAACCTCAAACTGTGAATATGCTATATTATTAGCATATAATGTTACGTAAGAGTAAACCTATCTCAACAATGCATGACATGGCACCAAATATTCTAACAATGTTGCTGTAGATTAAGAGTCAAATCAAAATTTTTGTGTATCTTAAGAACTTCAAAAGGTGTAAAAACATACATCCAAGAAAGAAAGGAAGAAGGCAAGTTTTTTTTTTTTTTGGATAAGAGAAGCTCTGGTTGCATTCCAAATTTCATGTCATTTCTACTCTTAAACTTGCAGATACATATTTAAAGTCCTCAGGAAAATGCAAAATAAAAACGAAAAAAGCATAAAACCAAACCTTTGAAGCATTACCTTATAATCTGGCACTTTGATGTACTCAGAGGAAACCAGTAGAATATTTTCAGGCTTCAAGTCGGTATGAATCAGATGTAAATCATGCATAACTGCAAAGGTAACAAACTAATGAACAAACTGAAAAACAATCATCCCTACTATCAACCAACTCCATACTAACACAAACAATATTTACTTAGGGGCTCAAGAAAAATATGAAAATTGCAAAAAGAAGTAAAAAAATATGCCTATATTTTGCTTCCAATTAAGAGCATATGAGCATGAAGTTTATATAAAATATAAATAAAAATGGTAAAGAATTGTCCACACACATGCAACAGACTCCAAAAGTTGTCTGCCAAGCTCCCGGACAAGATCAATGGGAAATGAACGATAGCTGTTTTTGCGGAGAAAATCGTATAAGCTTGGTCCAAGCTTCTCAAATACCTGTTGAAACCATTTAAATTCATCCGCAAGTCCTTTAACTCACAGAATATTTAGGCACACAAGAGCATTTATTGCTCCTGGAAATTAATCAAATCAGAAATACTGATAAATACTTACAATACAAATATGATTACGATAGTCAAACCAATTCCGTATTTGTACACAACTGCAAAGAATAAAACCACTTATACCAAAATCACTTCAAACTTCTGGAATGAACAAAGATAGGAAAAGAAAATGCAAAGCCTTACCGTGTGCTACCAATATCATGCCTGGCCAGCCTCTGCAATACATCAATTTCAGTCATGGCAGCTTCGCGATACTTGTGTATGGAGCGGACAATTTTGATTGCCACTAATTCTTTCTTTTCATTATCAAAACATTCCAAGACCTGCCCAAAAGTCCCTACATGAAAGAAATCACAAGATTACCGTTAAAATGATAGAAATAACTACTCAATTATAGGACACAATCAGATGCAAAAGCCTCCAACAAACATGCTTTCGATGAGCAGGCAATAAAACTAAATATCTTGAAACTGAAAAGCAAATTCCACTGAATAAAGTAGCCAAAAATTAAAGGAGGATGTAATATAACAAAATCAAAACCCAAAAAGTACTCACCTTCGCCCATCTTGCTAAGAATCCTGTCTGCAAAATGGAAGGAAAAAAAGATTATCAGAAATGAAAATATATGATCAGAATCAACGGATCTTGAAGCCAGAAAAGAGAGTCCGCATGCTTAATTCTCCAATTCATGGAATCAAGTTAAGCCAAACTTCACATTATAGAAGCGGCCTTTTCAGAACCCTCTTAACTGCAAATATAAAATCTCCATTTTGCATATAAAAATCACCATCAGGCAGATAGTAAGAAAAACATTAGGCAATTTGATTCAAAATAACATTACAGACGCCTCGAATTTTAATGCGGGGGGCACGGAAAGTACTAACAGCGCGGAGTCAAATTGTCTCCAATAGCAAAAACATAATGCCCATCTTTATCATCAGGTCTCCAAGGAGGTGAACCATTCCGATTGTAAAACAACCCGTAATTTGGAATCACTCCATTCCCATTCCCAAATTCCTGACCACAGAACATTCCTGGAACCACCTGCAATAAAAAAAATATTAATTTCTAGCCAAAAGAAAAAAAAAATTCTGATTTCTTAGAAAGAAAATCTGAGACTTACCTTCGCAGGAGCTAAGAAAGGAGGAGGAGGAGGAGGTATGTCCCATGTTAAACGCTGTCGTTTCCTAGGACGCTTATCCATGTTTTTATGTGGAAACTCTGTTATTCTCTGCGTCTCCATTTCTCTCTCAGTTCTCTGGACTTAAAGGAGCAATCGAAGAATCCATCACTCAATTTGAATCTAAATTCTGAAGAACTGACACAAAACTTGTAAATTTGAAAGAGAAAATTTGGGGTTTTTTTTTTTTGAAACCCTAAAAAGTACAATCTTGAATAGAGGAGAGAGAAAGAGAGAGATCTGGGAAGCTAAACCTGAGATGGCTTGAGTCTAACCAGGGTTACGTTCACACAAGTATTGTGAACCCAACGGATCGTTTAAGTTTCTAACTATGGTTAATAGGTGGGTCCCAGTCCCAGAGCGTTTCATCCTCCTTTAATTCTTTCACGGGACCACCCAGTGATGATTAGGGGACGCGTGTGTCGTTTAGATGTTGGGCCGGAAGGTTAATTGGGCCTGTTTCACATGCTCTCACGTGCCAAGGCACTAGCCACTGCTTTCGTCGTATAATTGTGTCCATCGCTTGGAACTAAAAAACCCTAACAGCAGTTTTGTGAGTGGCCATTCCCCAGCTCCGCAATGGCTCCTAAAGGTATATCAATGGCTATCTTCATTTTCTTGATGAT
>Ga0325410_1005071_pt1 | contig 14629 bp, 4 predicted proteins | sample PopdelMetagenome_16_FD_206182 | JGI IMG/M metagenome (GOLD analysis project Ga0325410, IMG submission 206182) | Populus deltoides microbial communities from Bellville, Georgia, United States - Xylem-PdIQD-R3 | ecosystem: Host-associated > Plants > Phyllosphere > Stem > Wood/Secondary xylem... | reverse complement strand
AAAGATACATCTTTTTATATCTTCTTTATATCTCTCTATTTTTGTGTATTAATGCTTCTAATTACTAGCCTATTTATAGACCTCAAGTCCTAAATAATCAAGGAATTAAACTATTAAATCCTAATCTAATAAAAAATCTAACATTCTAATTAAATAAGAATTCTAATAAACTAGTTTATTATAAATATTTATTCATTAAGTATTTTCACATTAATTAGGATTTTTACTTTAACTAATATTAAAACTCTTACAAACTCTAAATTCTAGTTGGTATTGAACTCCAACACTCTCCGTATTTTTTTCTACCACATTGATTCATTCAGAACAATTCACAGCAACAACCTTTTTTTTATGGATTATTGGATCAATAGCTTCGAGTTATGGTACTATGCCGTTCTAATCCTATTGACTGGATACATGAAAAATGTCAAAAACCGCGATATCTGCCCTCTCCATTTGGTAAGATTGTATTTTTTCCATTTTCTTTCTTCTTTTTTTGTGTTTATTTCCGATTATCTAGTAGAAAGAAATCTGAAAATGAATCTTTTTTCATTATTTATTTGTAGCATCAATGTCGTACCTTGGGATGCAATGCTGTGCATGTCTCGGGTTCCTGTCTGCTGCAACGGACGACTTCAACTAGCTACTATAGTCTCTCGAAGACAAATTATAATGCCCTATGATTAAATTACTATATCAATTAATATGTAGGGTCTATAGCAAGGAAAATTAATTTATGCTTAATAAATGGTTTCGTTTGTGTAGTGTGCCGGTTGCAAATGAGTCGGGGAGATGAGACGCAAAGGCTGAGAATCTCTCTATTAAAGTTAGCAGCTTGACTGATTGAGTTTCAGCTGGAGTTTTCTTTTGCATTCTGTGTTTAGCATTTGGCAACAAAACTGCTTCATTGTCTGGTGGTGATATGGAGGTGCCAGGCTTCTACCAGCTTTCTCAGTTTTACTCAACTGTGTTCAGTCCACAGTTTTCAGGGATGTTTTTCACTTGAAAATACTCATGCCCTAAAGTGTATTAATTTGGGAATTAAACTCACTTGCTTGCGTAATTAAGAGAGTTTCTTGTATTTCATGGGCATGTTTTTTCCCTAACAATTGCATATTCCATTACTGCGCAGGGCGCTGGTATTCAATGTGAGGCTGCAAGTGAAGGTGAGAGGCAAGAACTGCAGTATCTCTCTCTTTTTCATGGCTCTTTAATGGATGAGTACTTAGATTACTCAATGTTAATGAGATACTATGGTGTGCAAAGATTACTTATTTAATAATCATTTGACTTAGTTCATTCAATTTTATAGCTAGGGCATTTGGATTGGAATGATTCTGGGAGTTGTACTGCAATTGCTTGCACTTTGCTGCATGATCATAAGAACTGATTGGGATGGCCTGGTAAGTGAGAGAGCGAGAGAGAAATGCGTCTCCTTTTCCAAGCCTTTTTTCTATCAAATATGTGAGACCAGGAGCAAAACTACATGCATGGTATATCATGACACTTTTCGTTTCTGTTTTTCTCTTCTTCTTTTTCCAATAGGTAAAGAAGTCATTGGCGCGTCTAATTCGGTTCCTGAGACCATCGGAAGAACGCAGTGGAGGTTCTAATCAAGAAAAGGTGCATGGATGAACCCTATCATTTCCCATCTTCAATCTCTTTGTTCCATGCAACAACCATCAATTATGGTGATGGGATGCCTGCTTTAATTGTTGATTTTGGAGGAGTTGAGCATAGCCACACTTCCTTGACCTCGATCATCCATAACGCAGTCAAGTTTAGCCAATTAATCGCAATTCTCTTCATTGTTTCTTAGCAATGGCTGCCCCTCAAGCTTGTTTTGAAACCCAGCATCTTATTGCTTGTATTTAAGGCATAAGAACACTAATTGAGAGCAACACAGAGCACTCGCAATCATTTAATATATGATCGGTTTTCATCTCCTGAAGATCACGTTTTAGCTTTCAAGCGACAAAATTCGTTTTCCATAACAATGCTCTACAATGAAATCTATGTTCTCTTTATCCCAGTCATATATTAACATAACATAATAGCATCGAACCCGCCATGCTGGCCACTCATGCCCTCTGTATACTCCTAAAGGTTCCTGCAGGAAACAAGTTTACAACACATGATCATCATCTGAGGAGACATAAGAAAATAGGGCCGCTGCGAAAAACCAGCAGACATCAAGACGAAGCATTGCATGTATCAGTTTGAAAGGAATGGCGTAATCCAATTCAAAGTTGTACCATTAGGAAGGGAAAGTGTTGCTATTGGAAACTGTAATTGGTTTTCATGATTATGAATAAAAAGGGTTTCTTCTTACAGATTTGATTGGAACGCTACATGTATCAATTCCACAGATGGACAGGGAAACTTTTTATTTATTTTTACACTGTATTGTCGTATTACCCCGTCAGCATATTGTATGCCGGTAAATCTTTCACGGTATAGACATCTTCAAGGGAAAGCTCCCGCTCTAACTGCGTCCTTGTAGACTTCAAAACATCCTGGAAAAAGGTAATAATATAAGACAATGTGTGCAAGACTGCATGGAGCAGATAGATAGAATCACAGTTGAATTGAAAATTATTTATGAAATGATTGGACAGCAGAAAGATTTTGAAAACAAATCTACATTAAATTCCATATATGAAGCCCGCTTCGCAAGCCACTGAGCATCCATCATTTGAAATGCTATGCAATAAAGGTTGTCAAATGCCATTTCATCGTCTGCTAGTAGTTCTAAGAATCTGACTCCTGCCAGAGTGGATGGCTTCCCTGCAAATGAAATTTTACATCAAGTTTTCAATCCATGGTTGGAGCATTTGAATTTGCAAAGGAAAGAAAGAAGATAGAGAGCATCAGAACTGTACAAGGAAAATAACAAAACTTAGCAATTCATTATTAACCCACAAAATTGTTGACTGGCATTTAATCAAGTCACCTTTCCAGAACTATGTAACTATTAAAGAGACATCTGATATCCCCTAAATTCAGATGTCAATTACCTGTCTGAAGATCCAACATTTGTGCCAACATAAAAGAAATGTTAACGCCAGCCACAGCAAAGGGATACTCCCACTCAGCTCTAGTTCCATCTCTTTTGTTCAACAATCTCTGGAATGAGTCCTGTCAACCAAAGAGCAGATTAATAAGCATGCCAGTTTTAGAACTAGCAACCAAAATCATTTTCACAACTTCAAATCATCACACACAAAGAAAAAGCAACATGCTTGCTCAATCAACAATTTCTTATGGAGCTCAAACACGTTAAATGGAACCAACAAGTAATGGCCACCTCAGAGCACATAGAATCCAGAAAACCTTTATAGAAAATGCATGCACTTCCAGGAAGTCCCATATCAAGCATGATGGCCATTTGGATAGTTTTCATTCAAGAACCATCCCAAATCAAACACTTGACGACTGCACACACAACACAATTTTTTATGCCTTTCAAGGCCATAAAACAAAAGGAGCAGGCTAGCATTCCCAAGCATCCAAACACGTACAAAGAGGCATACAAGACACACCATGCACCAAATATTATTTCTCCACGCAGGTACGCAAAAAAAAATTAGAACAAAAGGAGGCCACAATTTCTTTTAATGTGAGAAAGGATAAAATGCAACACTCAGAAAAGGAAACAACACAGAAAAATAAGAGAAAGTGAATGGGGAGGCAATACATACTAAATTTCATTTTTCACAGCCTCTCATTTGCAGAACTCATATATGTCAGGAAAGAAAAAAATCAAAATCACATTTATCAACTACCAATGAAACTGAATAACATAGTTTTTTCCTTAGAACAAGAGATCACAATGTTAGGATCGCTTTCCAACAGCCAATACTAAATGCTGAGATGCACATTGTGGCAGATGCCAGATAGCAGTTACTAGTTTACAGTACAAACTCAAATCCATTGATGGACACTAGAACCTTTACCCAAAATATGAATAGTTTACAGTAGAAACTCAAATCCATTGACTATGAGCGTTCTCACTATTAAAGAATAACATCTAGTTTGGAATCTAGAAATGATGAGCACTCTTTTTGAGGTATGTACTTCAGAGTTTCAGACTTCAAACAAAAAACCAGTGCCAGAATGCATTCCCAACAAAAATGATCATATCATGTGCATGCATTTGGAGTTAGACTCGTATACAATACACGGCATGGGTCATTTATCAATCACTTTAAATAGCATCAGACACTGTATGAAAGAAAATAACACCTAACCTATGTCATTCAAAGTTAAGGACAAACCGGATATTTCTTGGCGAAAAAGATCAGATTCTCCAGTGATATAAATCCTCCACCCCTTCAAATATCATGGAAAAGAGTTGCATAAGTATACTTTTAAAGGAATATATCCGAGCATATTACATCTAAAACCAGTTTCCACGCATCTTCTACATACCGAAAATCAGTTGATGGGTCTGAACCTTGCCAGCCCATATCTTTCCAAAGCTCAGACTTTAAAGACGGGAGCTCTCTATCGGGGTAAGCAAGCCTCCATAATTGTTTAAGTGCATCCTGCAAAGTAAAAGAAAAATGATCCAGCACTTCAAATGCAATTCAACTGCATGATTTCCAATCCATTTTTATTGAATAAACTAAAATCCAGATTTCATATATATTACCTTAAATGTTAACAACTAAACAGAAAATAAATTAAGAATAAGAGGGGCCAGAAGTAAATAAAATAAGGAAACTGATGTGCTGTGAATGATTTGAAAGATTATAATCCCCATGATGCACATCACAAACAGAAGAAGACTTACTTGATGCTCTGCCTGAGAACCATCAAAGGGAACTCCCAACCTTTGCTGAAGATCTCTAAGTCTTGCTTCCTTCAAAGAAGCCAATTTACAGAATCAAAATCCAAGCTCTTCTATAACAATGCATAAAATTGATTGAATTCAAAGAAAAATGGTCACGTCATTGTAAAATATCAAAATCTGAAAATACAAAGACAAGATTCCACATGTATAGCTTAAAAGAGCAAGTAAATTGATAATGCTTGCAAAATATGAAGAGATTAGAGGAAAGTGCAACATTAGATGGTTTTCCTGTAGGATCATATTAGAAGACAACAAATGTTTTTTAAAAAGAAAGAAAGCAAGTTAAGCAGTTTGTACTGATATACTCCACATGCACACAACCGTATCCAGCACTTCAATCTAGGAGGAATGCCATACAATGTTGTGTTTAGAGGAAAAAACTGACTGGACAGAACTATATATAACTATGTGGTACAGAGTGTTTAACTTGATTTAACAGAGAGCATACACAAGAGAAGCAACTTAAAAATGTAGACTGTTATGTTTCTAGACAAAACAGCACACTGAGGACAGAATGAAAGAAAATCCACGATGCTCAAAAAATTATCAAGCATGTGAAATGAGTAGCTTTAGAATATATGGATATTATCCGGATAACTAAATATACCTGTAAAGGACTAAGAGAAGGTTGAAGAAGCTTCCTGTTTGATCCATTTTGACTGAGAGAAGAAAGAGGCAAAAGCCGTGCAATAAGTGATCCAGAACCTAGCACAATATTTGCTACAGAAACCAACATAAAGTTGTCAGTCACCTACAGTAAACAGGTCTAACAATCTGCAATGTAATCAAAGATCACAAAGAACTTTAAATCTCAAAGGTCATGCAGAGTAATTTCAATGAATAGGAATTTATCCTTCAGAAGAAAGATGGAGAGAGCCTAATAAGCAGAAAAATCCAGCTTAAACTTCACAATGCAATGATTACAGGAAATCCCAATAAGCCAAAACAAGCTTGCAAGCCCTGCCATGCTTTAGATCCGAATTATTCTTGTTTACAAGATTCTGACACTTTTGAAATTTAAATAAATAAATAAATAAACTTCCTCCTAAACATGACATGGCCATGCCTAACAGCTGATCATCAACAAAATTCAATAAACAATTCATGATAAATGCTAGGTTAGTAATACAAAAAATTGTTTCTATAAGGAACAAAAAATACATAACCAAGTATGAACAGATGAAACAAAGGAGCAACAACTTCAGTTCTATTCACAATTTGAGAAGAAACAATACTATACATTCTCCTAAAACAAGGCTGCTCAACACAGTCTCCATAAATCATAGAAAAGCAAGACAGAAAAAAGAGTGAAAAAATAAATATCACACACCTAACCATTGCGCCCACTGCGCAATCAATTGCGAAAACACAAAAGTCCAGTGAATGTGCTGCTTCCTCCGTTCATCGTCCCATAGATCTTCAAGTATGGGTACCTATAACATTAGTTTAATTCTTAATTTTATTTAAATAGCATAACAGTTAAAATAAAAGAAACGAAAATAAAAGGTGGCTACTGACGGGAACAGAAGAATCATCAATGTGATTGCCGAGTAAAGGTTCGCTTAAACCATCAACCTCAGAAGAATCAAAAAGTTCTTCGTTCCTTTTTCCATCAACGTCACCATGATATAGTCTCCTCCTCATTGTTCTTGTCGTCATTTTAATTAATTAAGCCTAGAATTGATCAAATCAAATTAAATCACATAAAACATGTTAAAACCCTAAACCCAATTTTTATAAAAAAAAAATTAAGTCTGTAACTGCTGCGAAATAAAAATAAAAATAAAAGGAAGAGAAGAGAAAGAACGTACCACAGCAGGTGTTGGCATAAGGAAGGAAGGGAAGCTTGGAAGGGAAGCTTGGAATGGAAAGGGTATAAAAAGAAGGAAAACCTCGCAGTTAAGATAGCTTAGGACCAATATTCTTTATTATTATTATTATCCTATTAATAACAAACTGCCGAAATTATATTCTTTAAAAGAGAAGAAGAAGAAGAAGAAGAAGAAGAAGTAGAAGAAGAAGGTGTCCTGTCCTGTCCTGTCCTGTCCTGTTGTCAAGATGACTTGACCCTTACAACCGCCATTTCTCCTCTCCTCTCCACGGTGTCCTCCCTGGAAGCACGGGGAGAGACAATACACTTACAGATCTGTCACGATTTTTCCTTTCTCTTTTTTTATTCAAATTTCTGCTTCAATATGTTACTAATAAAAAAATATGTTACTAATAAAAAATATTATATATATATTTTTATTATTAAATATATATTTAATATTTTTTTATTAGTAACATATATTTTAACTAAGAGTAAAAGCAATTAAAAAAATCAAGAATTTGAATAATTTAAAATAATTAGAAAATATCATAAGTATTTTAAGTTAAGAAAAAAATATAATGATCTAAAACATAGATTTTAACAAATAAAGTATTTAAAATCATGTTATGCCATTAAAAGAAAAAATAAATAATTTGATAATCTTGTTAAGAAATTATAATAAAGAATAATAAGATATAATTTTTATTTTTATTTAATATTAACGATAAGAAATTTTAAAAAATATATTACATATTAGACTTAAATATAATGGTTAACAAAATGGTGAGATTGATGGTATGACATTTCATGATGGTAATTTAACAAACATATATGACAATTTTTATTGAAAAACTCGTTGACTAAGGCTCTGTTTGGACTTATTGGGTTTATAAATTTAACAAACATATAGGTAATTTTTCATGGATATAAAAAAAAATGACATGAAAAATTTAAATAAAATAACCTAGTTTTTAGTCATTTAATTAGTATTGTTTTAGTGAAACGAATGGATTTTGTGTGTTTAGAATAATAAGATTTAATTATTCAAAAAGGTTAAAGAATAGATTTAAAATAAATACTTAAAAGTGTATTTTTATTAAAATTTTATATTATCATATTACACTTAAAATAAATCAAACCTATCCGGACAACTAAGAAAGAAAGAGGCAAGAAAACTCGGAGGAACCAAGCAAAGGCAAATCATTAAAAAACTTTTAGAGAATTGAAACAAACCCTATAATGATCCTCTAAACATATTTTGGGGGTACTGCAACAATATACTAACCTCAAACTATTAACCTTAAAATCACTGTGAAGCCATAAAATCAATAACAATAAATAAAAAACACAAATTGGAAAACTAAAAAATTCCTCTAGCTATTAATATTGTTTTCAACCCTCATCATCTACACCAATCTCTCCCCAAACTATGGAACAAACTTCCACAATTAAATCAACAGATGAAGATTTTGTTTCATGATTACTATCATAACTCAATTTTAGGTTTCTTCTAAAATCATCTTTTTCTTTTAAAACTAAGAAGAAAAAAATAAAAAGAAACAAAAAATTTAAAAAAATAAAAAAGAAAAAGACTGGCAAAAGTAGGTTGAGAAAGGTTTCCAGTGTATAAAGAAACCATGTTGGAGGTTTAGACAAAACTAGAAGACCAATTGTACCCCTATTATACTCAAAAATGAAGGACAACACAGATTAAAAATCAAATTAAATTATTATCAAATGAATTTGCATAAAAATTAAGTTTAAAGATTTAATTAGACTTTTAATATGTCAATTTAATTTAATTATGGGCCTAATTAAAGGTTTGATTAATTTTAAGAATTAATTTGGATTCAATTAAAAGAATTAATTAAGTGTGAAGACTTAATTGGACTTTTAATTAGTCAAATTAATGTTATTAGGGACTTAATTGGTGAAAAATTAAGTTTGAAAGCCTAATTTTAGTTTAATTGAGAACATTGGAATTTTGGAGGACAAATTTAATTTTTTCAAGCTCAGTCAAGTGAAATTATGGATAAAATTGCAAGAAAATCAAATTTTAGAGGTCATTTAGAGATCAAATTGAAGAATTTCAAAATTAATCACTACTTTGTAAAAAGAACAAAAATTTAAAGGTTCAATCGAAGAAGGCCAGGGGTGAAAAGGAATCCAAAAGATAAGGGCTACTAACAGGCTTCATTACAAAGTTCCAAAGGTTCAGGGATCAATTTGAAAAATACCATAATTTCACTATTCATCATCTTTTTCCCATTTAAACAAGAGAAAAGGATGTTCAAGTGTTCACTTTTCATTCTTAATTTCTCCCTCACTTCTTCATCATACCACACAAATCTTATTTCAACTTATACTCTAATATTTGTACTTTACTTTAATATGACATTCTAGCTTTAATGGCACCAAAAACACCTGTTGATCCTCTCCTGAAAACACTACCCAACATTGTTCTGCCTGCAAAAACATCATTGGTCCCCCATTTATCAGATGCAAAGCAAGGCAAGTTTTTGTCAATAACACACAACTATTATATCAACTCATGCCCTGGTATTTGTACTTGACGCTAAGCTAAAATTACATCTCTAACAGTATCAAAAACACTACCCAACATTGTTCTTCCTGTAAAAACAGTCTTAGTCCCTTATTCGTCAGTTGCAAAACAAGACAAACTTTTGTATTTAACTCCAATAAATGGCTGTAATTTATTCTTCAACATCAAGGGTCGAGATCCCATTAATTCATAAGCCTTAAGACCTTCTCATTTCTTCTATAAATCCCCCCCCAAAACAAAAACAAAAAAAACCTAGCCCAAGGGGAGCTAGACGAATATGAACACTATCATGAACAGACCTCCCATCCATGAAAACTTCAACCAAAACACCTTAAAACAAACCCCAAATCATACAAAGCTTTAACCATTAAAACATCATCCAAATAACCATTTTCCATACCAGAAAAGTTTATTTTTAAGACAACCCTCAAATCATCATAAAACAACCCTTACAAATAGTGGCAGTAGCAATCAACTATGAGGAAAAAAACAGGAGCAAACATCAAACTTCAACGTAGTAAAGCTCCCTCTACATAGATTCATTTATGGCATTGCTAGTGGGGAATCCATTTGGTTCCACACACTATCGGGATTACCTAGCAACTTGCTACAGTCCCTCGACAACCACAACAACCTTGGAAGGTCGATTCCTAACCCCAAACCATTTATTTGATAAATTATTAGTTTTGGGGACAGAATATTAATTGTGCGTATGTTTTTTAGATTGTTTGATGATGATTTGTGATTGATTGAGTTGTTAGTAAAAACATTATCGTTTTTTTTTTTAGTATGGTCAAGTCTCTAAAAAAGTTAATTATATTTTCATATTTTAGCATATTAAAAAATCACAAAAATTGTCTTTCTATTTTTACATGCATTTTTTTATTTAGTAATTAGTTTATTAAAACCATAAGAACTTGGCCGACATTTTAAAAGTACTAAAAACATTGTTTTGTTTGTCTAAATATCAAGGATTATAACTTATACATAAGACATATTTCTAAGAAAAAAAAAATACAAAAATATGTTTTGACTCTAGAATAACTAGGTTTTAAACTGATAAGATAAGAACCTCATTACCAAGAAGAACTTTTCTTAAACTTTAGACAGACCAACGGCTAGAAAAAAAAACAACAATATCTTAGTTTATACAAACAAACAAACAATACAGCTTACCTTAGATAAAGTATACTAAGGGTAATACGTCCTCTTTATACACAACCAATCTCTTTATCCAGACTCTGAGACCAGTTAGGGTTGCTAGTGATCAAAATATTAAGCAGCAATTTTATCCTCTTTTTCTAATAAGAAACAAGAATTCCTTGTTCTTTTCCCCGTCACCAGATAGATTCCCGACCCAGAAGGAAGATCATCGCGACACCCCACATGTGCAACAGAATAAGGACTTCTTATGGACTAAGCTTTGTTTTTATCTAATTGTTGTGTTTTATTTTTAATTGTTTGGTCTGGGTGTTTATTTTTAACATGCATTTCTTTTTATCATTTGCTTATACACTTTAATTTTTGTACACATTGCTCACGCATCACATGTCTTAATTTTTCAAGCACACATAAACTTTTAGTTAGGTGGTGGTTTAGCAATTTGCCCTATGACTATCGGGCAGGTTCAGATACGTGAAACACTCAGCTCATATCTAAGTGCTTTCTTAGTAATTGTGGGTATACGTACCTTAATCATTTATTGTAACGCTCTCATACTGTCTTTATAAAGATTGTCACTAAGCAGATCTAAGATCCTTTTAAGTCTAGGCAGAAAACCTACATATGCTTGCTTAATGAATAAAATATGTCCTTAGTTTGTATATGTCACCTTCATTTTACATCAAAAGCATACCTGATTAATAATCTTGAACTCCGCAGGATTTTTTAAGTTAAGACCATGACTATTTCTGAATACAGGCAATAATCTGAAATGATGTAACTAGCTGGAGAAATTGTCAAAGAACCAAGGTTGAGAAATTACAACACATATAAACTGTTTTGTCTTTTTTTTTAATAAAGAAAGCTCATACCACCTTTGTGTTTTATTACTCTCTAATATGTATGGGATTTAACCAAGAGGATTTCAGAAAGATCTTTTTAAATTAATTAGGCTATGAATTTTTATCTGTATTCAACAAAGAAGTCATGAATTAGCTCTTTGAACAGGTTAATCTATTTTCCATTTATGTGTACATACACTTGTGTTCATAAGCATACATGCATTCATGTTTTCCTGTTTAAATGTCATGCGTGCATACACAGGTTGAAATATAGGTCCCTGAAAAGCTTAATCCACAAAGTTTACTACACCCGATTGTGACAAAAAAATATGGATGATGAAGAATGTGCTCACTAAAATTCCCACTTCCAATAGGAGTTAGACTCCTTGAAGGCTAACATGGATCGCATCACAAGCCTGCTTAAACAGTTACTCAAACAATTCTTTGGTGGAGGTTCATCTAATCAGCTCATAATTTTTTTTATTCGAGGTTAAAGTAGTAATTTCATTGTACCAAAAAAATAAAAAAATCTAATATTATATAATAAGTTAAAGACAATTGTGTCATGGTAAAAAGATTATCTTGCTCTTAATGTCTAATTCAAATTTTTTTTATTCAAGAGTAATTTTATAATTATATTGTTATAATTAATAGTATTTTAAGTCTTAATGTAAAGTAAATTCTTAATTTTTTATTAATAAAAAAAGAATAATATTGGAAAAAAAAACTATGCTAAATGACATTTGAAATGGTATACAAATTATGATAAATTAGTCAAACCTTTTTCCAAACTTTAATTCATTTGAGAATTAATCTATATAATCTCAATTTTAGTTATGACTTCCCTATACTTTAATATATTTAAAATCAAGTTTTTTTTTGTTATTTTTTCAAGATTTCATTAATATTTTATATATATAAGTAATAAAATGATTTTAATACCTCAATTTTAATAACCTTTAACCTAATTAATTAATTTTAATTTTTTTCTATCGATTTAATTTTAAATTTTGAAGATAAAATTTAGGGTGTGTTCGAGATTATGATAGCGGTACCAGTTTAAAGTACTTTTCACTTGGCAAAAGTATCAAAATAAAGTTTTTTTATTTTTTAAAAATTATTTTTGACATCAATACATTAAAACAATCTAAAAACATAAAAAAATTATTTTAAATAAAAAAATTAAATTTTAAAGAAATATAGTTTGTACCATATTCCCAAATACACCAATATACCTCTCCATTTTGGAAATTCTGGTTTTAATTTTTTTTTAAAAAAAAAAAAACAAAGAAGAGATTTTAAGATTGTTGGTGCTTTTAAGACAAAGAAGAGAGGGTACGCAGGCTATTTAAAAAAAATTAAAAAATTTTATGTTACATTTAAAATTTGTTTGTTTAATTCTCAAAATTAAAAATTAATTGTATCAAAAATTAAAAATTAATTAGTTAGGTTGAAGATTATTAAAATTGAGGGTAGTTAAGTTATAAGATTAAAAAAAATGAAATTGAAAATACAATAACTGATTCTTAAATAACTCTGTGTGAGTGATTGTAAATAAAATGTAAATGGTAGAAAAAGAAAAGGAGAATAGTAAATATCATTTTACCAACAACAACAACAGATCGGTTTAGAATTTTTAAAATATTTATTTTTTTTAATTTTATTTCTTATATATTTTTTAAATTATTTTACTATGATATTAAAAATAAATTTTAAAAAATAAAAAATATATAATTTTAATATATTTTAAAATAAAAATATGTTAAAAAAATAATATCGACTTCAGTGGGCAAATTGCAGGGGCAGAAATTGAAGCCATTTATTGGAAATTAAAATGGAGAAAATGGAGGATGGTGATTCCCTATACCTGCAGCTTCACAAGCTATCATCAGTAGCAACAAAGGAAGAAGATGTTGAGCACATCCTTACTTCTCTCTGGAAAACCAGAAGAACCGGTCTCCCTTCTCCCCTTAAATCCCGCTTTCAATCTCTCCTCGATCTCCCTTCCCTTCCTCAACTCGATCCCGTAATCACTTCTTCTTCTTCCTTCTCCCCCTCTTTTTTTTTAATTCTTTTTTGAATAATAGCTAGTTAATTAGTTAACTGAAAAGGTTGTTGTAGTTGTAGGTTTTGGCATGCCTTCGTTCGATTATCAGAAAATGTGTACATGAGAATATGAGCAGTGATGAGCTGCTGAAGCTGTTTCCACCTGATTTATCCCTTGATTTGCAAACCACTCTTATCACTTTGCTCCACAAGTATCAAATTCAATGGAAGCAGGATGATTTAGCTACAACCGAACAGGTTTTTTCTTACCTCTTAATTTTTTTTGTATTTGTCATTTTGGTTAACATATGTTTTTTCCTATCCAGCATTCGTTGCCGAGGACTAGTGTTTTTGGGATTAGTGGTCCGCCGTCGTTTACGGCTGAGGTTCCGACGCAGCTTTGGCCTCGTCAAGATGATACTAATGGACGTTTTAATCATAATGGTTTTGAGGAGCCTACGTCAATGATTGCTGAAACTGCTGCCTCAGTTTTTGCCCAACATCATGTTACTGCTCTTGACAACATGGTAAGGGAAGTAAACATGTAGTCAGTCTTCAATGTACTATGCCATAAACAAGTAGTTAGCTGCTACATTTATATTAGATATTTTAAACTGTTTGTGATCCTTGAATGAGAACTCTGGTTTTACCCTCTAATATCATTTGTCACTAAGGAGGTATCTGCTCAGGTTGGTGATGTTTTACTTTCTGGCTCTCAGTGCCCCACTTGAAAAAAAAAAAGAAGGAAAAGAAAGGAAGCCTTGAACTAGTACTCGGTTGCTCAAATTTGCTTTGAGGATATCTGAAATTAACAAAGAGAATAGGTTGACTACTTCTGTTTACTTGTTCTAGTGAAACTATTTTTGTGATGCTGAATTGTTCTCTAACTCGGTAAAAGAAGCTGTATGTCCAGCAAAAATCGGATTGGCAATTCTTTCTAGAGAAACAATTAAGTAGAAGGGGAAAAGAGTGACTCTACCCACTTGCACTGGATTTTTATGGGGAGAAACTTAAAAGAGAAAGAAGAGGAGGAGATTTTATAAATACAGCACGTATAATTCTAAATCCTAATCGTTGATTCCTAGGAAGCTGAAAGATCCTGTAACAAGGTCATAGAGGGAACGGCAGTCAAGAAATTTATCCAGTTGAGATTTAAACTGGCTCTGAAGAGTGAAGACCATGCATCTCAATCTCCTTCACTTCAAATCTCTTTCTGTTCATCTCAGACCACAAAAGCCACATTTAATACAAGTGCGTCATTCATACTGAAACATCCTTCAGATTGCACCATCTCAGCCATTCCAAAATTCTATCTTTCCAGCCTTTTAGCATGCGAATCCCTGAAATTG
>Ga0325410_1005070_pt1 | contig 14629 bp, 9 predicted proteins | sample PopdelMetagenome_16_FD_206182 | JGI IMG/M metagenome (GOLD analysis project Ga0325410, IMG submission 206182) | Populus deltoides microbial communities from Bellville, Georgia, United States - Xylem-PdIQD-R3 | ecosystem: Host-associated > Plants > Phyllosphere > Stem > Wood/Secondary xylem... | reverse complement strand
CCTTAATTGCCACCACACTTTCAGGAAACAACTGATGATAATATACAAACACAGGACATATGGTATTTCCAATAGTTATGTAATTTAAAGATTATTTGATATTTAGGTGGTTCACTACAACATTTAATAGTTTTACAGACGGAATTTTTCCGTCGGTGTAAGACACATATTCCATCTGTAATTATATTACCGACGGAATCAAAGACGGAAATGATCCGTCGGTGAATCGTTCGTCGGTAATGTTTTGTCCGTCGGTAAATCCGTTGCTAATTCTATTACCGACGGATTTACCGACGGAACAGACACGTCGGTAATAATTTTTTTATTACCAACGGAATTATCGAGGGATTTACCGACGGAATTACCGACGGATTTACCGACGGAATTTCCGACGGACATTCTGTCGGTAAATCCGTCGGTAATTATTGAAAAACATTTTAAAAAAAATTCATTTTATTAAATTATAAAATAATTAAATTAACATAAATTAACACTATATAATATATACTCAAAATGCTTGGAAAAAAGAATAAGAAAATCAATTCAAACAAATTTGCAACAAATAAATAAAATAAAAAAATTAATTCAACTAAAAAATTAATTCATATGAAAAAAATGAAGTTGCAATTGCTAAATATTTAAAAATCCTATAAATAAAGCTACTAAAAATTGATCTCATATGAAAAAAAAAATCTCACAACAACATTTATACAATTATTAAGAACAAAAACAATTAAAAATAAAATAAAAAACAAATATAGTGAAAAAAATCATGAAAAAAGAAGAAAAAAGAAAAAGCTTACCTTAATGTAGTTGCAAGTAAAGCTAAGGAGAAAAAAAAAATTCATTAAGCATATTAATTAAAAAAAAACTAAGAGGATAAAAGAAGAAAGAAAAAGAAGACATACCCAAGCATGGAGGAAAAGAGAAGGAGATGAGGAGAGAAAAGAAGAGAAAGAAATAGATAAGAAATGATGTTTTTTACATAAAGTGAAGAAGAAGAAGAAGACATACCTTAATGATGTTTTTTACATATAGTGAAGAAGAAGAAGAAGAAGAAGAAGTAGAAGAATAATAATAAGAAACGGGTCTGTCTCTTGTGAAATAAGGGCATTTAGGCTTTTTATTGGGACGCTTTACCGATGGATAATTAAATATTAATATTTTTTAATTATTCCGTCGGTAATTCCATCGGTAATATTTAATTTAAATTTTCAATTTCGTAAATTTTTTTCAGAAACCGCCAAAAAATTACCGACGATTTTTCATTCCGTCGGTGATTCCGTCTGTAATATTTAAATGAAAATTTTAAATTAATTGAATTTTTTCAGAAAACCGCCAAATAACACCGACGACTTTTCAATCCGTCGGTGATTTACTCTCTGGAAAATACCGACGGAATTTTTCGTCGGTGATTCCCTTAGTAATTAACATGATGAACAGTGTTCACAATTTACCAACAAATTTACCGACGGAATCACCGACCGAACAAATTCCGTCGGTGATTCCGTCGGTAATTTCGTTGGTAAAAATGACACGTCATCATTTTTTTTTGCTTTGTTTTAATTTTTTTTCCCTCGGTAATTCCCTTGGTATATACCGAGGGAATATTTCCGTCGGTAAAATCCCTCGGAAATTTACCGACGGAAATATTCCCTCGGTATTTCCGTTTGTATTTATCAATTTTCTGGTAGTGGTTTAAATAACATACTTTTTATTTTTAGAGATCTGCTTTTGATTTATTTTGTATATAAAAATCTATTTTACTATCATTTTAACAAAACATGTATTTCTCAAAACTTATTTTAAAAAAAAAACCAAAATCATAAAAGCTAAATTAATACCAAAAACACATTTAATATTGGAAATCATAAAACCCAACCTGCTTAACGTGGCGCTGGGGCTACATCCAAGAGGAAGCAGACCAAGTACCGGGTGGCGTTGTGCTGCGAGCTTGGGGTGGTGCTGCCCAAGCACCACGTGGTGCTTGGTCTGCCCGCAGCCAGGACCCAATTCTACTTTGGGTCCTACCTGTGAGGCCCAAGGCCAGCGTTAGGTCATGTCTGTGAGTGACCAGGCCAAAGCGCCACCTGGCGCTTGGACTGCAGCCAAGAGGAAGCAGGTCAAGCGCTACGTGGCGCTTGGGCTGTTTGCTCTCAGGAGAAAACCCAAGCGCCACGTGTCCCAACATGGTTTTTTCTCATAGTAATAACAGTTTTTTAAAATTTATTAATGATGATAATAATATTTATGCTCTTATAAATTTTAATGAAAATACTAAAAATTTTATATACAAATAATAATATTTTTAGTAGCAATATTATGAATTATTATAAAAATCATATTATTTATAACACCGAATATAATAATATTTTAGAGATTAATATTATTAATTATACTAAAAAATAATATTAAGAGAACAAATAAAAATATTTTTGAGATCAACACTATTAATTAGACTAAAATAATAATAATATTTTTTTATTTTAAGAAAAAATATAATAATTCTTTTAATATTAATTATACAAAAAAAATATCAACAAAACAAATAATAATATTTTTACTATTAATACTCTAAAAATTAATTATACTAAAAAAAAGAATAATAAGAAGACTAATAAAAATATTTGTAATACCAATACCTGTAATTACACTAAAAATATAGGAAGCTCAAGCACCACGTGGTGCTTGGGCTGCACCCAAGAGCAAGCAAACCAAGCGCCAGGTGGCGTTGTGCTGCGGGCTTGGGGTGGTGTTGTCCAAGCGCCACGTGGCGTTTAGTCTGCCCGCGACCAGGACCCAATTCTATTTTGGGTGCCCTACCAAGCCCAAGGCCAACCTTGGGCCATGCCTCTGAGTGCCCAGGCCAACGCGCCACCTGGCGCTTGGACTGCAGCCAAGAGAAAACAGGTCAAGCGCCGCGTGGCGCTTGGACTGTCTGCCCTCAGGAGAAAACCCAAGCGCCATGTGTCCTAACAAGGCTTTTTTCATAGTAATAACAGTTTTTTAAAATTTATTAATGATGATAATATTTATACTCTTATAAATTTTAATGGAAGTACTAAAAATTTTATAATACAAATAATAATATTTTTAGTAGCAATAATATGAATTATTATAAAAATCATATTATTTATAACACCAAATATAATAATATTTTAGAGATTAATACTATTAATTATACTAAAAATTAAATAATATTAATAGAACAAATAATAATAGTTTTGAGATCAACACTATTGATTAGACTAAAATAATAATAATAATATTTTTCATACCAATACTATCAATTATACCAAAAAAATATATTAAGAAAAAATATAATAATTCTTTTAATATTCATTATACAAAAAAACAAATATCAACAAAACAAACAATAATATTTTTACTATTAATACTCTAAAAATTAATTATATTAAAAAATAATAAGAAGAAAACTAATAATAATATTTTTAATACTAATACTTGTAATTACACTAAAAGTATAGGTAGCCCAAGCACCATGTGGTGTTGTGCTGCGAGCTTGGGGTGGTGTTGCTCAAATGCCAGGTGGCGACGCGCCTGGCGCTCTGATCTGCCCTAGCCACAAGGCAATCAACAATGAATTCACTTATAGTGAACAATAACCAGCGCTACAGTGAAACACTGATCCCTTTTAGTTATAGTTAATTTTATTTGCTTTGTGTTAATCGAGTAAGCCTTTTTATAAGACAAGAAATGATATACTAATATTTTCTTTATTCAATTTGAAGTTCCAATAGCTCAAGATGTAGTACGTGGTTTGACGAGGTAAACTTAATTTTTTAAAATGAAACAGCGTGGTTTTACTAAAAAAAATTGATTGAAAATAAAATTTAGTCTAAATCATTCTTTGAATTGATGGGTCACCAAATACATCCTACTAAGTTTTATAGCTATTATTTACATTAAAAATTACCCTCATTATACAAATTTATTATTAAGAATGACAAAAGATAGCATTGTTATGATAAATATTTCATATTCCATCAATTTATTTATATCTTCTCAATCTTGTTGTATGGTTTTGTTATATAATTATTTTCATGCCCCAACTACCACTCTAGCATATGATCTACTATGTTATTGAAGAAATTAAAAGTGAAAGAGTTTTATGTTTTTTATTAATTTTAATAACTTAAATTGTTATGTGAGGTTTCAAGATATGATTTATATTATTCTCTTATATATCCCCTCAAGTGAAAGCTCTTTAGGCTTAAAACTTATACAGACTCAAATTATCTTGTGCTTAATTTTTATCAAATAAATAAGAATGGTCAAATTTAAACTCATAATCATTCGGTCATCAAGACTCTATACTTAAAAGTGAAAGAGTTTCATGTTTTTTATTAATCTCAGGCAAAATTACACATATATACAAAAACATCTTTAGCTAGCTATTGTTTCAATCCTTCTCAGATAGTTAGCGTAACAACAAAGGGATATACATATAAGATTTTTGACTTTTGGTTATACATGAAACTATCCTTAATTACCACCACACTTTCAAGGAACAACTGATGATAATGTACAAACACATGACATATGATATTTCCAATAGTTATGTAATTTAAAAATTATTTAGTATTGTGGTGGTTTAAATAACATACCTTTTACTTTTGGAGATCTATTTTATTATCATTTTAACAAAACATATATTTTTTAAAACTTATTTTTTAAAAAAAATTGAAATCATAAAAGCTATATCAATACTAAAAACACATTTTATATTTAATTATATTAGGGTACGCATTTGGAAAATGATCTTTCAATACCTACTAAAACAATTTACCCTTTTTAAAATTGCTTTTTTTTTATCTTTTCTAATAGATATGTTAATTTCCAAGACATCATGGTTGGGATTTGGGAGTTATGGATATCATGTAAAAAGGATTTTAGACCGTGAATTATATAAATAGTTAATTAAACTATGATTAGATTCGATCACCTACCAGCACACTCAATGTTTTTTTTTTAATAATTAAAAAAAAAACAAAGACATCTTAGAAAGGATTTTAGACCGTGTCTTTTTTCTTTCTTTCTTGAACTCTTGTTTTTTTGTGAGTTTTAAAGTAGTAAGGATATGGATATGATTCAAAGTCGAGTCCATCCTTCTCCATTCTTTTTGCATAGAAACCAAGCAAATACAATAATTTAAAAAAAAAAAAAGTAGAAAAATAGGTGTCAGTGGAGGCGGATTTTGTACACAAATACACACACTCGCGTATTTGCCTTGCAGCATAATATACACAAAATCTGTCTCTATACAAATCATGTCACTAGTTGGTATTACATGCCAATCATACTTAATGATTTTGACCTAATATTAACCCAACAAATGTAGTTGGGTTTTCATTTTCATAATCACTGTGACGTTCGTCGGCCGATTTTCTAGCCAGGCCAATACTGTCCAGCTCCACCTGTTAGGCTGTCGCCCTGACAACAAGGAAATGAAGTGAAATTTCGAATCTTACATAAATTCATCATATCTTGATATTTCTCCAGCTTTTTCTCTGATGGGTTATGATTTATGTGGTCACTGGTCACGACTCCTGTTCATCGTGATTTTCTCTGGCTGTCTAGTTTAGGGGATATGGTTTTTATTATTTTGTAGTTATTTGATTTCTTATTTCATCTTTGTATTTCTAGGGTCAATATTTATTGACCCAATAAAAGTTCTCGGTACATGTCATCATTGTAAGATTAATACGCTATTTGGAATTATAGTTGAAACCGTGATTCTAAAAGTTTTTAAAAACAAATTGTTTAAATTTATTTTTTTATATTCTCAGATTCTTTTGATATACTAATATAAAAAATAATTTTAAAAACATAAAAACATATCATTTGAATACATTTCAAAAAAAAAAAAAAAAAAACACTTACGGTAACAACTACCCTCCTCTAATCTAAGAAAACATATCAAATTTTCAAAACCCAAGTGTTTTTGTTAGCATTGCATACTGGGCTCTGAGGGCTAGAACGATAATGATGATCCAAATCCAAGGCATTTGGGTTAAATAGGAAGCCTAAAATGTGAGATAATAGTAGGGCCTCGGTTTCCTACTATTTCTGCCTATCCAAGAACCACAACAATACAAGCTTCAGCTCATGGCATCTTTCTCGGACCCAGTCCAGGAATTATCTGAAAAGGGACTGAATCTTATCTAGTTAATATATTTTTCTATTTAACTTGAAATCCAGTTGAAACTGTTTCCTGATGGATCGAGTTTAACAATTATATATAATTATATAAAGTTGATGCTGAAAGAAATCCTTTGGCGTGGAATTCAAAAGGAATCCCTTGAGCTGTCCGGGTCGTTTTGCAATGTTCACTTCAACAAAGACTTGCAATAATTTATGTTGTCATATTAGCCTGCCTTTATGTGTGGATAGGCCATCCCGTGATGTCTTTATTGACAAGAACATGAAGGTAAGCATTGCATGGAATCCTGCGGAAAAAAGCTAAATCATTTCCATCACTTTAGATTAAAGTATTGGCAAATTGCAGCAATGATCTTCACCAAAATCCCCATTCATTAGACCTTTTTGGTCACTCCTATGTCTAGTCTCTGTTCTAGGAAACAGTGGCCTTCTGATAGCTTTTCTTTGAGAAAAGAAGCCTGTGGATGTATTCCACCCCTAGCCTCTGCGTATGCTCCTCTTCAAGAGAAGAGAATTGCCAGAAACCGCATGCTTGGAATGTCCCAAGGAAATACGCATCACTGCAAGGTAAAATCATGGTGGAAGATAGGGTTCGTACTGTGTAGTTAGTTAGCAAGTCATCAGCTACTTTGTTATGGTCTTGTGTCTGTCAGAAAACGAACTGGAGAAAATAAATTAAAGAGATAATAAAAAGAAAGGGATGCTGAAGTTTTTTACATAAGAAGAAGGGGAGGCATGCTTGTTGTGAAATGAGGGATTCTAATCTTTTTTATCGGGGTATTTTACCGACGGATAATTAAATATTAATATTTTTAATCATTTCATCGGTGATTCTGTTTGTAATATTTAATTTAAATTTTCAATTTAATCGAAAATTTTCAAAAACCGTCAAATATCACTGACGACTTTTCAATTCGTCGGTAATTTCATCTATAATATTAAATTTAAATATTCAATTTAATAAAAATTTCAAAAACTCGCCAAATAAAACCAATGACTTTTCAATTCGTTGGTGATTTCATCTGTAAAGAATAGTAATTAACAGTACAATTGAGAAGTGAACAGTTCCAGAGTTCTCTGAAAAATTTCATCGCTAATTCCGTTGGTAATTGACATGATGAACAGTGTCAGGGAGATGTGAACAATTTGCTAACACGTTTACCAATGGATTTAACCAATAATATTAAAACTGTTGGTAATTCTGTTGGTATAAATTACATGTCATTGTACTTTTTGGCTTTGTTTTTTTTTCTTTTTTTTTTCATTGTAATTCCCTCAGTATATACCGAGAGAATATTTCTGTCGGTAAAATTCACTATAATTTACCAACGAAAACATTCTGTCAGTATTGCCGTTTGTATTTATCAATTTTCTGGTAGTGAAAGATATTCCACCAGTTCTTGTTTTTTAATTCTCATCTTAAAAAACAATAATCTAGAATCATTACAAGTGGTATTAGAGCCACATTCCTTGGACAAAAATGGTTGAAGGCCCTAGAGTTTCACAATTGATAGAAACAGTAATAGGGATGAAACAGCAACAAGAGACTAAGCAGCAAAGTCAACAACAATTCTTGTAGGATATAGTTCAGCAATTAAGAACTATATTTGCTAGAATGGATCAGTTGTCTAAAGCCCAAGGAAAAAGGCCCATTGGCTTCCCACCAAATTCTCCAACAAGGTCTGTTAATGGGAATCAAAGGCATGAAGTAATTTCGCAGGAAGGAACCCAACAAGTTCAACTCAAATCAATCCGATTAGAATTTTCTCGAGTTAATGGGGATGATCATATTGGTTGGGTATACAAAACAAATCAATTCTTCAACTCTCACAACACCCCACCCCAACATAGACTATTTATAGCCAGTTTCCACATGGAAGGAAAAGCTATAATGTGGTATCAAGAACTTGAGAAAACAATAATTCTCATAAGTTAGGACGCTTTTGTAAAAACCCTCCAAATTTGTTTTGGGACATCATCCTATGACAACCTATTGGAGGCCCTCATAAGCATTGAGCAGACTTCAATGGTAGAGCTCTACAAAACCCAATTCAAGATTCTTTCGAATCGGGTTAGGGGGTTATCTGACTCTCACCGGCTCAGTTGTTTCTTATGAGGGTTGAAGGAAAAGATCAAGATCAAAGTAAGGATGTTAAACCCCCAGAACTTAGTAGCTGTTTATTGATTGGCCAGAATGTAGGAGGAAAACTTGATTGTTATGAGAATGACATGGAAACCTAGTTCTACTGGATTCCAAGGCCGAAATATAATACCAGCCCAACCCAAAGCTAAAAACATATCAGTTCCTATACAGAAGCTCACTCTAGCAAAGATGAAGGAAAAAAGAAATGGACCATAACAACCAGGACCCTGCTGGACCACTACATATTTGTTATAAAACCATGCTCTTTTTTCCTTGCTTATTTACAAGTTATATATCTTTTTTTAAGTTATAGTTCTTTAAGGTACTCTTCTTTCTCTTCCCTTCTTCTCTTTCTTTTAAAATTTTTATGTTTGTTTGAAAGTTGTTGAAATTATTAATACGTCCTAGCTATGGTGATGATGGGACTAGAGAGCTCTTCACCATCACCTAACGAGAAAATAAAAGCACTAGAGCACATCTGTAGAGATTTAATGAGAAAATGCTCATCGTGGAGAATTTGCTCATAATCTATTGCCACTAAGGTTATGATTAATGGGATTTATAATTACTCATTATGGAAATACTTATATACACTCACTACCAAAAATCTAATTAATGTAAAACATACAATAGAAAATTATATTAGGGTGGAAGAAGTTAGCATGACAAGACAAGGTCACCCACATTTCCATTAAGCATAATCTTTTCAGCATCACCAATCGCTAACCAGAGAATCTAAAAGGAGCATTAAAGGACACATTTGTTGTCGCTTAACATTTTTTAAGCTCCTAACCACCACACGAACTAAGATGCTAGCGACTATCAGAGGAAAATAATATGTGCAATATCTTGCTCCCATGAAAAGTGGCACGCTCAAACACAAGGAACTATTATAAGTTCTGTCTTTTTCACTATGACTATGGACACGATACTAGAGAATGTCACATCATAAAAAAATAAAAAGTTTGATTGCCAAAAGTTATCTTTACTAGTTTGTGAAAAGAGAAACAAAACCTGAGCATGAAATGAAGGAAGTCTACACACTTGATGACCTATCTAAGATTTTATAATCCACAAATTAGCTTCATAAATTGTATCTCCATCTTTTGAATTTTTTAATGAAAGCAATAATTTTTCTCTGTATCTCCAACACAAAAATCTCCATTAAAATCTCTAAGCTTGACTTCAAGTCCTCATGACTACTTTTCTCTAGATCCTCATGACTAAATTTCTCCAAGTTTTCAAAATCACTTGTCTCCTAAAAGATCAAAGATCCTTCTTCAGTCTTTGTGACTACTCATGGAATATTTCCATTTAGAAACCATTCTTGAAACACATATACACATCATATTACTTTCACACATGTTTTCTTTTTTACTACTAAATTGCTTCCTTTAAAAGTAAGACAATTAAACTCTTCTCTTTTTCTTGTAGAAACATTGACAAAAAACCATCTATATGTATGATAAAATGGAAGAAATTCAATCACCTAACCATGGTAACATTATCATATTAATAACATGTAACATCACTTGTAAAAAACAAGTATTTTCTCTATTTTTTGTTGGCTAAAGTCTTCCAAACATGTATCTTTGAAAGACCTAGGGAGAAAACAATAGAGCATGATTTAATAATAATAATAATAATAATAATAATAATAATAATAATAAACTTTATTTTTTTCTAAAAAAAAGAGTCATGGCCAAAATAGGCTACCACATGCAATCATTATGTTTAAGTTGAAGCCCAAATAAACTATAACCCAAACCTTTTCTTCTTTTTCTTCCACACACTCTAATGTACTTTTTTAGTTTTAAGGAGACAAAATGCGGCACCACACACACAATATTTTTCATGATTAATTGACATATTGTTTTTATACATGCTTAGTAAGTACTAAGTACAAACTTTTATACAGACACCATGTTTTTTTAGCTAATGATTGACAGTGCAAACACAAACCATTTTCTACTCAACATTTTTCCAACATTGCAAGACTTTGTCTTATATTGCAAGATTTTTTTTTCTTATATTATTTCTTTCCTGGTATTACAAACTTAAGTATCAAAGAGTCTCTCATTCCACAAGAGACTTATTTTGTTTAGGAATACATAATTCAAAACTCGAAACCCAACTCACACGTCTTGGCTCGTAGATTATAGAAAGCTCAATATATATGTGGGGTTTTTTCTCAACTTCATTATTTATGATAAAATTGATAAAAGTAAGAACATGAGAGTTGGGATAAAAAGCAAGAAGGCCAGGAAACTCATTGAAGATACCTTCAAGATTGCAAACTCACCAAAGACCAAACTTATACTTTTTTAGTGCTTCTATTGATCGTTATCATCATCTCAAATATATAATTGCGCTAAAAGTAATTAAAGGCACGTGAGTATTGTAAATCATGTTTTGATGTTTAATTTTTGTGTTAATTAATTTGGTTCTACAAGTAATTTATGGGCTAAATTTTCAAATGGTCAAATTTGAAACCTCTCAACCATACTCCTTCCCTAGCTCGACCTTCAAATTAAACTATATAAAAGTTGTTTCAACATAACCCACTCAACTTGGTGGGTTAAAGAAAATTTAAATGACTAGTAGAAACATGGTTGGCTTTAAAAATATTTCAAGATGACATCTTTTCTTAAAAAAATATTGAGATGAAGACGCATTAGATCAACTCCGGTCAACCTAAGTTAACCCACTAAACTCACGACCTAGATCATGAACTCCATTGAGTTTAATAACTTTGTATTTTTTTCTTAACTATTTTTATTTATTATATGATGAAAAAAAATAGACACTTGTAAAACCGAACACCAACTCAATATTGAGATGTTTTTATGAGATTATGATAATCCCATGAAAAATAAATTAAAATAAATCATGAGGTCTAATTGTCAATAATTATGTTTTTTTCTGAAATTATTATTTATTTAATAATATGATGAAAAAATAGATGCTCAAAAAACTAAGCACCAACCGAATGTCGATATATTTTTCTAAGATCGCGATAACCCCATAGAAAGTAAATCAAAATAAATCATGAAGTCCAATTCATAATACTTCCACTTTTTAACCATTTTTTTCAATATGTTAGACCATTTTTTATTTAATAATCTAATAAGAAAAAAGTAGACAATCTAAAGTAAATAGAAATTTTTAATTTTTAATAAATCCAATATGGAAATATGTAAATAACAAAATATATAAAAGAAATAAAAAGCAAAAGCAAAAAGAAAAGGAAAACAAAAAACATGTTATTATTCCAATGAACGGTAACATGTGAGGAGAGGACAATAATTTCCTCACCTCAATTAAATTTTTTTTAAATCATTTTTTATTTAACAGTATGTTAGACCATGTTTTATTTAATAATATGGTAGAAAAAGTAGATGATCGTAAAATTGAGCATCAACCAAATATCATGATGTTTTTCTGAAACTATGATAACCCTGTATAAAAAAATAAAATAAATAGCAAAATTCAATTCTCAATAAACCCAATATGAAAATAAAAAATATATATATAAAAGAAAGAAAAAGAAAAGGAAAAAAAAAACATGTTATTGTTCCAATAAACAGTAACATGTGAGGAGAGGACAATAATTTCCCTTCCTCAATTAATTCTTTTTTAAAATTAATTTTTATTTAATAATATGGTAGAAAATATAGATGATCGTAAAACTAAGCATCAACCACATATTAGGATGTTTTTATAAAATTATGATAACCCTGTATAAAAAAACAAAATAAATAACAAAGTCAAATTCTCATTAAATCCAATTGAAAAAATAAAAATAAAAAAAATGTAAAAGAAAGAAAAGGAAAAAGCAAAAACAAAAAGAAAAAAAAGCATATTACTGTTCTAACGAATAGTAACATGTGAGGAGAGGAACAATAATTTCCCCTCCTCATTTAATTCTTTTTTTAATTATTTTTTATTTTACAGTATATTAGATTATTTTTTATTCAATAATAATATGATAGAAAAAAAAAACTATTGTAAATCTGAGCACAATTAAATCAAATACCAAGATATTTTTTTTAAGATCATAATATCCTCGTATAAAAAAACCAAAATAAACAGTAAAATTCAATATAAAAATATAAAAAATATATAAAAAAAAGAAAAATAAAAACATGTTAATGAATAGTAACGAGTGAGGAGGGAAACAATAATTTCCCCTCCTCAATTAATTCTTTTTTATTTAAAACCATTAAGTTAATGACATGCCCCCATTAGCAAACACCCTGTGGAGGTCAAACCGAATGATTTTACTTTTTTCCTCTTTAGAACTTGAAATTTCATTGTCTTGGCTTTGTCCATTAATGATTCGGCCGTCCCTTCCGCCATGCTCATGCCTAATTTTTAGTACGAAAATACACACCCCATTAAAGCTGTATTTTTATTTATTTTTAATTTTTTTTTGTTTAAAAGGTATTTTTCATATTTCTTATTTTTTAATTATTTTTTAATAATTTTAAATTGTTGTAATATTCTAATATAAAAAAATAAATTTTAAAAAATAAAATAAAAAATATTATTTTAATATATTTTTAAACAAAAATACTTTAAAAAATAATGAAAACAAATGTCACGTATTATAAATGGTTTATTGAGAAAATAAATTTCATATTATTTCCGTACAAATCTGAAGTACCAATTTGTAAATGATAAGCATGAGTCCCATAAATTTTAAACGATAGGCTTCCCATGAAAGAAGTAATTGCCAAATATAAGAATTTGAATAGATATTCATTTAGTTCCTTTATTTTTTAGCAAATTAATTAGCTAGCCATTCTCATTTAAGTATTTCACTATTGCATTTCAATTATTATTTTTTTTAATTTCTGTTTAATAACTTATTTCTTTCAGTAAATGTTTGTTAGCAGCATGGTGAGCTGCAAGCAATTTAATTATTATTTCTTCAAAATACCCTTTAATTTGACTATATATTTATATATATCAACTGAAAGAGAAGAAGCCTGGAGCTAGTTTGATCATTTCCTAAAAAACTAATTAGCAGAGCTTTAAAAGACGTATCTGGTATGAAAAATCAAAGAGTTAAGTCTGAGATTAGAGGACCTAAGTTATCAGTCACTGAAAATATAGGGACTAAATTTAAACGTATAGGAATTTGGCTATTTAAGTATTTGGTTTTGTGTCTCTGACAGTTACATGCATCTCTCTCACTCCCACTAATTAGCCCCTCTCTCAGGTGCCGCCACCATTCACTCCTTGACTTTAGTCCTTCCCTCGCAAGAGAATTTCCTGCTAATTTCTTGATTTTCCTACCTAATTATTGGTTGCCTACAAGTTATATATATATCTTCTTGCTAGTAATTGCTCAAGGTAGTCAGTCGCCTTGCATTTTTGTGCTTATTGATCCTTTTCGTTCTTTAGTAATTAACAGGAAGTTTTAAGTAGCTAGCTAGCACGGTGGCCATGGTGATGATGGGACTAAGGAGGCTGGTGATGATCTTGAGTTCCAAGATAAGGTTCTTGAAGATGAAGAAGGGTTATGATAAGATTGAGAAGAGTGAGAGCATGAGAGTGGAGGTGAGAAGCAGGAAGGCCAGGAAGCTCATTGAGGAGACATTAAAAATTGCTGATTCGCCATACACCAAGACTTATGCTTTTTGATGATCACTACTGTTCTTGAGTTTCTCTTCTCATGTGTTGAATTGCTACAATGTATGTGTGTGTATCATGGTTTTGTTTCTTAATTGTTAATTAAGCATGTTTTTATTGAAAATATTTAATTAGTTGTCACTTAATTTCCACGGCGCCTAAGCTGCTAGGTCATGGGTACAATACTATAACTCCATTCCCTTAATCTTCCTAATGTCGAGCATGCTTGCGATTTACATCATTTTTTACCTTATCAAATAATGAAGTTATGGCTTAATCAATTAAAATTGTTGATAATGATTGTGGTGTTACTCTTTCCTAGCAACTTTGAGGTTGAATTTACTAGTAACAATATATCATTATATACATGCGTATAATTATTAAACTCAATTTAAAAGTTAACCCAACACAAAATTAAATTAATCACAGATCAAGTTGGTTAACCTAAATTAACATAAAAAAATTTAAAACAAAATTATAATGATAACATTTTAAAAAATATATATATTATCTTATAAAAAATTATTAACTTTTAACCGGATCATGAATCAATCTAGATTTATAAAACAAAACTCACGTAAATTCTTGGATTACATCCCAGGTTATATATATATATATATATATATATATATATATATAGTGATCTATTAATGATTTACCATCTCA
>Ga0325410_1005067_pt1 | contig 14638 bp, 4 predicted proteins | sample PopdelMetagenome_16_FD_206182 | JGI IMG/M metagenome (GOLD analysis project Ga0325410, IMG submission 206182) | Populus deltoides microbial communities from Bellville, Georgia, United States - Xylem-PdIQD-R3 | ecosystem: Host-associated > Plants > Phyllosphere > Stem > Wood/Secondary xylem... | reverse complement strand
TATATATATATATATATAAGAAGTGGAACTCTATCTAAACAAGGTATCGTCGTGTGATTAAAATTCATCATAACCTAGTAGGGCCCTCTTTAGCTACCCCATTGTTATCCTCCAAATAAAAAGCTTCAAGATTTAGGGCATATTACACGGTTTGATGGAGTATAAACCATCTCGAGACGGTCCAAAAGGCATATGAACGTGGACCAATGATAAATTGATCAGACGTGTTTGAGCATGAAAAACGAATTTCTCTTTTGTCTTGCAGAGCGCCATCCCAAGGATTCAGATATATGGTAAGCTTTTTGAGGATCGATCCACGGTTACTCGCTTAACCGAAAGGAAACCGCCCTTGTCTCTTGCATGTCTTTTCTTTTTGATGACTCGTGAATCATGACATGATGATATTTACGTGTTCATGCTCTGTTTTAAGGTTTTTTCTTTAAGGGATTTCACAAGCAAAGAAAGTAATTGCCATTGTTTGTACAAGATAAAAAAAACAGTCACCGCGGCCTGGCATACTATATGAGTTTGATCGAGTCCATGTACCGATGATGTTTTTGATATTTTAATGTATTAGGTAATTAATCGATTCTTTATATGTAATATTATTTTATTCATGTAAATATATATATTTATTATCAATAAAAACTTAATTTATTTTTAATATTCATATAATATTAGACTAATAAATTTAATATTTGATTTATAAATCTAGAGTAAAGGTAAAGTGGATGAGACAAAAACTCTTTGAAAGAAAAAACTATAAAGTTATTATAATTATGAGATTTTTATTGCATCAAAACTTTATTTCTAAAATGTTCTTGGTCGATACTCTCTTAAATACTGATATTTATTAAAGCCGTAGAGACTGATAAATATTATATTCTTTCATTTATGAAACGAAACAGTTGTTCCCATAAGTTGAGATATAAAGGATATCTAGAACTAATATTTATATAAAGACACGTGACAATTGTGTAAGTAATCCTTAAATTTAAGATCACTAAATTATCTCATATAGAGAATGTTATACTTTGATCTTGTTACATGTTATCTTAATCGAGGCAACGAAGGAGCGAACATTGGTTATAACATGAATATATAAAGATACTTGAGTGATCAAGAGAGGATTCATCACCCTAGATGAATTAGCAAAAATATTTTATATGTTCTCAAATAGTATTGACTGAGAAATCCTTAGCCAAGGTGCAATAAGGTTTGAAAAGAGTTTCAAATCTTATTCAAATGATCAATGACTATTATGTGGAGAACAATCATATGATTTAACATGATAGACATACTACATTCTTTAATGTTAAATCAGAATATTATTGATGAAAGAATATTAATTACACTGAGAAATTGGTCACTGAAAGGTTAAGTCAAACCATTAATGACTTTTCTAATATTTAAAGGATAATAACACGTTGCTAGACGATGCACTTGATTTTCAAATATAAATTAATAAATTGTTGAATTGATAATAAATTAAATTGTTTAATTTATTATCAATTCAACAATTTATTAATTTATATTTAAAAATCAGATGCATCCTTTTTCAACGTGTTATTATCCCTTAAATATTAGAAAAGTCATTAGTAATTTATTTAATTCTATTTAATTATAATTATAATTTATATTTGGGCTATCATATTAGAAACCTAATGGGTCATACACAATTACACATTAAAAACTATTAGTCAGAAATTAAAATTGGATGATTTAATTAATTATGACTTGATTAAAATATATTTTAGAAATTAAAAACTATAATATAATTAATACACAGATATATATTTCTAGACCTATAAATATCAAGTAAGGACTTGATTAAGTTCATTTCTAAAATTATCCTGAATTAATATATGGATATTATTCTGGGGGTAAATTGATATTTTATCAATTTATAGGATTTTTCATATTTCCCCATAAATTTTAAGCTATGCCTCTTATCTTTTTAATCGTTGTCATTTAGACAGAAAAACTTTGTAAATCACAGAATAAAAAGCTATCACTCTAGGAATAACAATCTCTCTTTTCTAAATATGGATTTAAAAGATTTCTCACTGATGGTTCATGTGGATTACCATTGGAGGTTGGATAATTGAATGACTTGTGATTTGCGACAACTCAGCTCTTAAAGAATTTTTCAAAGTTGAATAAAATCAAATCTTCATGTAATAAATCCTTAAACAACTTTAGATTTGTTTGATGAAATCTTAGGAACTCTTGAATAATTTTATTTTATTGTTTCTGCTGCGTGTATGATATTCAAAAATCTAACAATTTTAAAGTTCAATATATTTAGGAATGGGGTTTTTAGTGTTTGGAAAGGGGGTAATTACATGTTCATATCAATAATCTCTTCTCTGAAGCTTAGGAAATAGATGATTGGTGGTAGAAAGCTCAAAACCTGCAAAATAATCCTTTTTAGTGGGATTTAGTGACCCTCAAATGATAAAGTCAATGATTTTTTAGTAAAGAATTACAATAAATAAGAGAATGAGCTTTAAATTCTAAGAACAAGAGTGTTTGTTCTTGTTTTTGTATGATAAATATATTGAGAATCAAAATATTTATGCTTAGAGGAGATAAATTATGAACCATTTATATGGGTGGTTCAATGAGTATTTATAGCCTTTGAACCTTGTCATGTTACTAGAATGGAGGATTTAGATATTCATTTTCTCTTGTTAGTATTGATAAGGGATAAATATCTTTTACACAACATTAAAAGAGGAACAAATATTTCTTACACCATATTAAGATGAATAGATATCTCTTATATAATATTAATGGCAATGAAAATATGGTAGATCCTTTAAAAACTTGTAGACAACTAGGGGTGTAGAAAGATAAGTATTCATAATATTAATATTTTATGTTAAAAATCATAAGAATAAATAAGTGAAGCCTTATGGTCCAACATGAAGCCTAAAATTATTATTAGATTCATATATATTTGGACTTGACATGATACCAAGCCCACGGGCAATAAATCTGATAAGTTGTAAAACCCATATTTATTTGGATTTAGCGCGTAGTTTAACTCTATAAATAGATCAAAATTATATATTAAACTCTAATTAAATTTAATGAATCAAATTTAGCAAATCAATCACAGCAACACGCAAGTTTAGTTGTTTTCACTACAAATGGGTGTCAGCACGTGCGACGTGTGTAGCTTTCATGAAAGAAATTTAAGGCTTTTTATTTTTATTTTTGAAGGAATTAAAAAGCAAATGGAGTGGATGTGTTTCAATAGGCTTAATCAAAGCTCGGCCCACTTGAGAATTTGCGTTTCAGTCTCTTGTCATGTCCCTTATAAAATGTTGGGCCAGGCGTGGTCGGCTCAAATATCACTTATTACATCTGGAACCCGTGGATTTATTTTGTTCTTTTAATTTCAACAATAAAAGCATATCTATTCTCTTCTTCTTTTTCTTCTTTTAAGAAAGAAAAAAAAATTCATGCAAATTTCACATTAATGATTAACATTAAATAAATAAAAGAATAGGGTTCATTGTATCCCTTGTAGCTATATTCATTGAAATAATATTTTATTTTAAAAAAACATTATTAGTGTTTTTTTAATTTTATTATTTAATATTTTTTATTGTATTATCTTACTCTCATGACACGGATTGCAAGTTTGACGAATTGACTCGGGTTTTTTTAATTAACTTTATTATCCAATTGTATCTTTTAATATTGAGTTGATTAAGAATTAAACTTCATGATTTGTTTATTTTTTGTGAGGTTATTTTAGTCTCATGACCTGATAATAGTGCTTAATAGATTAACCTGAGTTGACTCGGGTTATTTTTTTGTGTTTTTTTAATTGATTTTTTTTTCAAAAATTATCATTCAATATTAAAATGGATGAGAATTGAGCTTTTATAACATGTTTTGATTTGCTTTCTATAATGATATTTTAGTCTCAAGATCATGGCCTCGAGTTTTGGCATTTTAACCTCAATTAAATTAGGTTATTTTTTTTTATTTTTTCTTTAAAAAATTATCTCAGTTTCATGATCCGGGTCAAGAGTCCTTCAAAATTAGATTTGCTTTTTATTTCTATATCCTCATCTCATGACTTAGGTCGCGAGTTCAACAAGTTAACCCAATTGACTCAGTTTTTTTAATTAATTTTTTTTTCTAATTTCATCATTAAATATTGTGTTTGATTGAAAATTAGATTTCATAATTTTTTTAATTTGTCTTTCTTAGTTTATCTCGGTCTCATGATTAAAGAATAGTTTTCATAATCTTATAACCTACATTATGGATTTGACATGTTAATTGTTTGTCCAAGTTATTTTTAGACCCTCAAAGTCAACTAGATAATACCAAGCTAACTTCTATATAATTTAAAATTTTATTTTATTGTAAAAAGTATTAATAACATTTGAAGATTTTTTTATATTTTAAAAAAATTTAATCAACTCAGTAGCACGGCTGAAAATCCATATGAGACTAAGTTTCTTAGTAATCGAGTCTTAAAACAATATTAGTAGTCATGTTAGGAGTTAATGGACTAATAATATAACCCAGGCCCCATATACAGTTCCAACCTCAAAAAAAAACAAAAAAAACAGAGAAGAAAAACTGCGCTGCAACGTGGGAGATCATGCATCAATGCATTGCACAGTCCAGGCTGGCTGATCTTGAATACATTAATGCATTTGTAGAAGTTGTCAGAATTGTCCTTGATTCTGGGAACAGATTAGATGGTTAAAGAAAAGGGAGTAGAATTTAGAAATACAACAGTCATCGGGCCGGGAGTAACACATTCTTACTTTTCTTCAGAGAGAGAGAGGGAGAGGGAGAGGGAGAGGGAGAGAGAGCAATGCTATACCCAGGGGTGGTTCATGTCTTTCTTATTGCTTAAAATTTCTTTGTCGAATAGTATAGTTGAAAAAAAATTAGTGAAATAATACAGTTTATACATATCATTATTAGATAACACGATCTCCAACGCTAATGCTAAATGAGAAGCCGAACTGAAAAAATGCTACTTCTTGGCTTTTTATCTCTGCTTTACTCGCTCCAACGGGGAAGCTACATCAAATGGCAAAAAATGCTCTTACTCTGTGCTGAACAACACAACCTGTATATTTGGGAGAGATTTGGAAGTTCTTGAAAAGTGACAAGACTCTGGCTCTCACGGGGTGAAGGTAGATGTGGGAGAGATTTTATGACCTCTGGAGTCAAAATTGCACTAGAGTTTTAACATGAGGTGACCTGGTAGGCTGAAACTGAGGACACACATGGCTGGGGGCCCAAGAACAAGTTCTGTTTAATGACAATGTCAGTGCAGGCATTACCTATGGAAGAGAATGCAGGAAAATTTTCTTACGATGCAAAAACACGAAGTTAGCTGCCTTTTTAGCAAATTCCCTCCATTATTTTTCCCTGGTAAGCTTGGATTATAAATTCTTTATCTATAAATTGGCAATATAAACAAATGTCACATCCTGATCTGTGTTAAAAAAAAAGTGTCACCGTCTTTCTTTTGCTTGTTTCCAAAGTAAATCAAAAAGATTTTGAGAAATTACTGGGAGAGGAGGATGCACCCCCACCAGGAGGTCAGAAACAGAGTTACAATTAATTATTGCATTAATGCTAGTAATTAGAGAATAAAAGCATGCAGCGCTTGAAGTACTGGTGGGGTACCAGGCAACAATGGTGGTAGCCCTCTTTTGTCCCGGCACTCGTAACTATTGATGTGAATGAAAGTTTCCACGGGCAGCTACATGAAATTGGAAGGATTCATGTTACTTGAGGCAAAGTTGAATCACACAGCATGCTTTTGTTCAAAATAAAGAATCACAGCATCTCTTTCTCAAACCTTTTCATCTTACTTTTTTTTAACCATGTTGAGATCCATATTCGTTAGAAATCTTTCCTTGGGTATCAGATAGTTAATATGTGATACACAGCTAGTACCTGTTAAAAAGCAAAACCTCAAATCCAATAACATCAGGAAACATCTTACAGAATTGCATCCTGCGTTGACTTCTGCAAGAATGAGACAGGGATAGCACCATTGGTGTGGCCTTTTTTTTTCTCCTCTCCTTCTACGTAGGTACATGCATTTAAAAGTCCAAGAACAAAACAATACATGCGTACACATTATAACATTGTCGCATCTTAAAAATTACCACAGTTGTGGAGTGGTGATACAAACAAAATGGAACATCTTAACAATCTCAGAACTTAGAGCAATAAATTCTTTTCTCGGTCAGATTTAGAGCCGTAGGGGAGATTAGAACCAGAAATGGCATGTACTACTCCCACGAGAAGGAAAGTGTCTGGTGAGATCCATTTGCAGATAACCAATCAGGTCCGATCTGAAACATATGCTGACCATGTGGGTTGGAATTGCTGCTGCCATCAGATGCTAAGACAGGTCCTACTGACTCACTTTCCATTCCAAGAGCATCATTATAGTTCAAGCTTGGGATCAAGGACTGAGCAGGAGGGTTCAGGTCAGGCTGCACTACGTGGCTCAAACCAATATCCCGAGTCTCAGATGGCGGAGATGACAGAAGAGAGAGAGCACGGTTGGAGTCTATGACTCGGTTTAAACCATCAGAGAACATTTTCTGGCTGTTGCCAATATTTCCTAATGTGGAATTGGCATTGAGACGGATAGAATCTCCAGGAAGTGTGGAACTAGTGCCTTGTAAAAAGGGGAACTGCTTTCCTCCTTTATAGTTGGGAGACAAGGAACCAGGAAAAAGATTTTTTCTGCCATCGAAGTTTATTGAGGATTGACTAGTATAAAGCATCGGATCCCTCTCGGCTTTTGCAACCCCAGTCCAAGCAGAGCTCATAGCACTGGTTGAAAATATTTGAGAGCTACCGAATTGTAGATATCTAGTACCTGCAGTATAATAAATTAGTATGTTTCAACAATGTTCAACAGTTTTGGAGTCCTTTTGAATTTTTTTATACTGGAAGACAAACTGAATGGTGGGGAAAGAGACAACTCTCCGAACACAAACACAATTTCTCAAAGTAAAAATTCAAACCTTGGTTGGAAAATATCCTTGCAGAATTTACTGAAAGTGAATCTGGCTGGGGCTTCCTTCGACGCCGATTATGTCCATCAAGACGTTTTCTGCAGCTTCGCTTCCCCTCATCAAACTCCCCCAACGAATGGAACCTGTTAAAAGGAGCATTCAATAGCATTAATATTTCGCACCAACAAAATAAAATTGTGACCAAAACAATTTCTTTCTAGAAAGATACGGCTAGAAGCCTATAACTACATAGGTTATTAAGCTGCCAAACACAATCGGCAGCATCTGGCAAAGGCAACCTACATAGAGAAAATAAAGATCCTCCCCCTCACCTACTTTTACTCCATGGTAGCGCAAAATATTTTCATAGTCAATTAGCTTGCATAAACTACGCTTTTATAGACCAATCAGTTTTCTTCCGCTACTTATGTTCCTTTTAGACCTCTTCCTAGCAGCAGAGTGGCATTAGTGGGATTGCTTTAGGCAATCATACCAAAGCTAATTAGTTGTTTGATCTTATTGTATTTATTGGATGGCAAATAGGAAGCATATCAGCTGAATTAATTGTGAATGAATCTTATGCAATGCAAAGAATGATGGTCAACCAATAGAACCTCACTTGTTGAAGCAAAGGATGTGAGTTAACCTCGATAATAGTGTTATTCCAAAGCTAAAATGTATTCATGCAAATTTATGAACCTAACAAAAGAGATTCAGACTCAACAGCAAACATCTGGAAACAAACCAAAAACATAGTGTTAGGAGAGCATGCAGACAGAATCTCAACAATCGCAGCATACGGCAACTTCAACAAAAAGGATGCTGCACTTCTGATTTCGTTCTATTAAAATCAATTCTAATTAACAAAAAGTTAAAAGTTGGAATTGCTTGAACTCAAAGAGCTCTCTACATTCACAAGAATGCTAGTTCTTACCTGCTGCACTGCTGGCAAAACCGTTGTTCCTGACCTTTAATAAAAACCTGAGACGACTTGGAGTGGAACTCACATACTTTATGTCGCCGATGGTAATCCCTGCATTTGCTAAGGTCAGAAGTGCATCCATCAACCAAGCATGAGGGGACTAGGGTTGCATTGTTAGGTGTCCTAGCTCTCTTCGATGATCCAGATGAAGATGATTCCATTAAAGAGCCCCCGGGATCCTTATACTTGTCCTTGAAATTACCAGAATTGCCGAGCTTCAAGTCTACTGAACAATACCCGGTAGCCTGAGGTACCCTTAAGCTGCTAGACACAGTGATTTGAGTAAAGTAAGGACTGCTTTGTTTTTCCAATTCAGCTAATTCCCAAGGAGTCTTAAAATTATAGCCCATAGAGCATCCTCGCTTTGCAAACGTATTTCACTCTTTCCCACCTACAATCAAATTCTTCTCCAAGCGATCCACCAAGCCAATCATTACACGGTCTGTAATATTAACAGATAAAAAGAATAAAGATCATAGAAAACAGGGACTGTCAAACATTTTGTGTTTGAACATTACATTCCCGGACAAAGAATTAGTTGGTGGTTTACTTGTAGATAAAGCAATAGCTTACATGTGTTTATCAAAGTTACAAGACATAGTATCCACATCTAAATGGACCAAATGCAGTTAACTGGATAAAGCAATAGTAGTTGTAGTTCAAAATTTGGAATTTGCAGGAAAGGAAAAAGGGCCACGATAGTCATTGCACTTTAATAATAAAGAGCACCCTTCAATGCTATTACAACTAAAAAAAAAAAAAAGACTGGATGCCTGTCACATCATGGGAGTCAGCACTCTCATCCCAGCCACAGAAAGCATTGAAGAAATTTCTTTTCATTGAAAAACAATTTCGCATATTATTTTCTTTATTTTAAACAACGAAAAAGTAAACTTCAAGCTCATTAATGAACATAAATTTAAACAAGCTGGTTACAGGCCAGTATGACTGCATCTAATTGCGGCAATTATTGTAGGAGAGGGGCATGCCTAAAACTTTCTCACAAGTTTTTTTTTTCCTTGGCAAAAGCTGTCACAACCACTTTATTCCACATGTGTCCCTAAGACTTTTACTGTTCAGAAGTTACTATTGCAGTGTTTGTGTCTTCTTCCAGTAAATTTTTCTTCATTGCAAGCAACAGATAGAGACCAAACCAAACCAGCAAAAAACCCATTCTGAATTATATAATTAAAATAAAATCACAAAGAGCTAAAATGACCGGCTTAAAGGAGGAGTTCAAATTTAGAGATGGGTACCTGAAACAAACAAAGAGGTAGAATCCAGTCTCGGTAACCTCCAGGCTAATAGAAATCCTTAAAATGAGGCCGCAAAGGAAAGAAACTGCTGGTTGAAGAATAAAGAAGCCAGAATTCAGAATCTAAAGCAGCGTGGAAGAAGTGAAATGAAGAAATTGGCAAAGGGTAAAGAAGGAGAAGAAAAGCGATTCCTGTTGACTTCACAGCCAATAAATCTCTGGCAACAGTAGCATCAAATAGTGTTGAAAGAGGAAAAATTAAAGAGCTTAGCTTTTGCTATCTGCTAATGCATAGAAGAGAGACGAGCGAGGGAGAGAGAGACTTGGGGGGAGAGGGGCGTTATTGTAAGAATAATTGAAAGTAACATGGAAAGCGGATAATGTATTCAACTTTTGGAAGGGTTATGTTTAAAGAAAAGGAGAGGCCAAGAACTGGAAAGGAGACTGCGTATGAAAGGGTAAAGACTTGCTTTTTCCGAGCCTCTCTCCCTTCCTTTTTAGGCTTGTGGCTTTGTGAGAAGAGTAAAGAAAGATAAATAAAATACTGTAAAAGAGATTTTAGAAAAAAAAAAAAAAAAAGAGCGGTAAGGAAAGGGACAGGGTGTTGTTGCTTTCAATTTTGAGAGAGAAAAAGTGCAGGCAGTGGGAAGGAAAGGTGGGAGTAGTTTCTTGTGTTTCACATTCCATGATGAAACAAGTCGTATATATGACGTGTAACTCCATTTAAATTATAAAATACTGTGTACAAAATTAAATTAAGAGAAAAAAAAAATTTGAGGACACAACGAAGCTTGACTTGATGACAGTAACACCACTTTAACGAAGAGCTGAGTCAATTATGATTTTATTTTAAAAAAAAAATTATCTAGAAAATATTTTTTTAATTAAAATAATTTTTTAGATTAGTTTGTATACATTTCAACTAACCAATTTAATAATCTATAAAATTAACGATCATATAAATGATTATATAAATCTCTAGTGGCCCTGAGATTTGTGCGACTCGAATTGGTAATTTTTAGATAACAAACTTAAGACCTGATCAATTGAGCTACACCCTTTAGAATTAAATATTTTCTTAACTATATTATTAGAGGTATTGTGATCAGATTTTTTTGGAGTATTTCTAAGTTTTTTTTTTACTTCTCTTTTTAATTTAATTTATTTTGCCAATCATTTTATAATTTAGAAAAAGTCTCTCTCAAGTATACTAATTTTCTAAATATTTTTTGAATATGTTATTTATTTATTTTTTTTTGTAATTGTGGTAAAGAAAAAAAAAACTTCAATTGTTTGTTGCAGTCGTTTCTCATCCGTTGGATTTCGATTTAGAAACTGTAACTGTACAAGTTTGGAAGTCAACCCAAATCTGGACACAAGTGTTGTCCCTCCCGTGGAGAAGATGCAAGACTTCGCAACTTAATTTTTTGATAGCACGTTTGGTGCTGCCTTCTTCCCTGCCAAATCGATGTTAGAGACCTGTCCGTTACTTAAGGTAAGCAGGTAAGTGTTGGACAGACTAGTCGATGGGAATATTGAAAATTACCACAAGATACCATAACAAGAACATTAGGTCCTTTTCCACTATGCTTACCTTTCTCAGCTTGGGGCCTATCAGCCCACAGACAGGGAAAAAAAAAAAAAAACAAACCTGAGAGATAAGGGAAGTCGTGTTCTGGAGAATTTCTGATTTGATTTAGTGTTAACTGGATAGGTGGCTAGATGCAAGTGTTTTTAAAATAGTTTTAAGAAATTAAAACTTGGGTAATTGGATTTGAATAAGTTTAATAAATTTAGGTAGTTTAATAACATGAATAAAAAAAATTAAAATTAATTAATGAAATTAAAATAAAAAATTAATTAAAAAAAATTAAATATTGAAGAATCTTATATGATAATATAACAAAAATCAAAAAAGAACACAGAAACCTATAAAAAAATAAAACATATATAGAAGCTTAATTTTTAATAAATAAAATGTTAAAAGATGACATTGAAGAAAAAAACATAATCCAAAAAAGGTTGAAAAAACTTGACCTTAACCCATCGGGTTACTCCAGTCGAAAGTAAAATGAATAAAATTATGAAGCATAATTATTAAACAACTCAATATTAACGGGTGAGATAATCATGATCATTTAAAATCAGTGAAAAATCCTATAAAAAGCATATAAAAAAATAACAGAGTTTAATCTCTAATTAAATAAATTCTGAATGTTGAAATTGAAAAAAAATGAGTTTTATATTTAAAAAAAAAACGTGCTAACCCAAGTAAAACTCCCAAACTTGGGTTAATCTTTCAAACTCGCAACATGTAAAATCCTATACCTTGGCTCAATTAAGAAACTCAATTCTTAACCAATATAATTTTGAAGGATGAAACCGGAAAAAAATCAATTTAGAAATTTTTTCAAGGTAAAAAAATAACAATCAAAAGAATATGGATCAAATTTGAAAGAAAAAAAACTAAAAAAAAATGAAATTGTAAAAAAAAAAATCAGTTTTTAAAAATTATCTCAAATAAAAAAAATAGCAATAAAAAGAATGAGAACCAAATATGATAAATAAAAAAATTGAAAGAGGATGAAATTGAAAAAAAACAATTTTATAAATTATTTCAAATAAAATAAATAATAATCAGAATAACGAGAACCAAATCTGAAGGAAAAATAAATTCGAGGGTTGCTTTGAAAATTTAGAGCTAAGCATGAAAAATCAAGGATGAGAGAGAAAAGAATGGAAAAAAAAAAGATCGTCGGTGCCAAACCGAATGTTTGTTGATCATATGAACTATCCATGGATGGAGGGACCCTCGAGATGATTCGTACACCGCCCTGGAAACCATCATATCACCCTTAACACGTCGTTAAACGGCGTGGCAATAACCTATGTGCTGACGTGTGTAATACACGCGTCAACAACTTTTTTTTAAATAATATTTATACTTATTCATTTATGAAATTGCCACTCAATCAAATTGACTATAACAAAAAAACATCCTGATGAAAATACAAAAAAAAAATTAAGCTAATTAAAAAAAAATTATTTTTAAGAGTAATTTAATCATTTTATTGTACTTGAACAAAAATTATAAAAAGCCCTTGAACACCAATTTTTTTAAAAAAATTGTTTGTAATGATAATCTAGTAATTTCACAGTGCTTTAAAAAAAATCGATCTACCTTTAATCAATCCAACAATGACCAATAAATCATGTGAAAAAGATGTATTGCCCCCAACAACAAGGCCTTTAGTTTTTGTTGAGATGGGCAAAAACATCAAAATATTTTTTCAATCCATGGTGTTTTGTGTCTTTGTTTATAGTGAAACCCTCATCCTTTTAGGTTTTTGTTAATTTATTGATTGTTAGATTTTTAATTTTTATATGATTAGTTTTAAATTTGTTGAATTAATATTGTGTGTGTGTATTGAATTTTTTTTATTTCTCAAAAATAAAATAAGAAGATTATTTTGTTTTTATTCAAAGCATGGTATCAAAACATTGATTTCTGAAATCTTTGAACCCTCAAGTTTTTTCTTTTTTTTTAATCCTTATTGGTGTAACGTAGCAGCAACAATTTGTATCTCCTCAAGCCTTTTTGACAAGGCAGTAATGTAGCAATAACAAGATCTTCCATGCTCAGAAGCAAGTGACAAGTGGTATCAAAAAAATAATTGATAACTAATTGACTTGTTGTTTGCCTTCCCATATCAGATTTCCAAGCACTCTTGTGCAAATAAGAAATTGAATTGAATGGATCCCTTGATAAATTTAGAAAGAGTAGCGGTTGTGCAGTAGCGGGGGAAACAGTACTGTAAAAAAAAAGGAGAAAAAGAAGAATCAAACAAGTAGAGTTGAATTGAACTAAATTGACAGGAAAAAAAAGTGAAAAGATGTTAAATTGATTTAAAAAATCAATCTTGATTCCTATTATTGCTTAAACTAGCGGTGTTTTTAGTGCCAGAATCATTCTTAATAAATCAAATTATGATGTTTGTTCCTAATTGATGGAAATGCATATTGCCAAAAGGAGAAAATTCTTCTATATTTGAGGCAAAAAATCAAATCACTTGCGTAATCATATGATGAGTATCAAAAGTAGTATGCAAGAATCCAAAAGTAAAGAGATAGCTATTGATATCTATGACCCCAAAAATTATGAACCGTTGTATATGCTTGCCAATTGCCCGTAAAATCTGAAATGCTTATCAGCAACATTCTATGATGGAAATGATGATGAGTTGCAAGTTTTTGTCCTAAACCAAGAGGCTTTCGTTACCACACAACATGGAAAGTCCCTCTCTAAGTATTATGGAGAGCCATCCGAGGTTTTTTGAAAGTTAGATCATTGTGACAAAGCGGTCATGAAAGATCATAATGACATTGTAGCATATCAAAATTCCACCAAACGTCTAAGGGCACACATTTCTTATTGGATTAGATGGGGACTTTGAGAAGTTCATAAAGGGATTTTAGGTGAAGAGCAAGTTCTAAACTTGCAAGGATGCTTTATTTTTTTGTTCGATGAGAGGTGGTGTGTCATACAAGTTTGAAATGGAAGATGATGTTGCTGAAAAACCTCTAACATTGTTAGTAATTGCATATAATAGTGATAAGGTCTCCAATATTTTTGTACTTGTTTTTAATTCATCCCCACCTAGATTTATTTCCATTGAAAATGGTACTTTGATCCCAGTTATTGGATAAAGTTCTTTGACCCTTATTGATATTCTAAGCTTATATTAGGTTCTAATTGTTCTATCATTAGATTACAATCTGTTGTTAGTTTCTAAAATAATCTCAGATTTATTTTGTGTGGTAATTTTCTTGTTTAACTATTTTATGTTTACGGATGTTTAAACCAAAAAAATGATTGATTATGGTATCAAATAAGAGAAGTTGTAGTTGTATTGCTTGGACTTAAGGTCAAAAGGTTCTAATACTTTATGTCAAGATTTAATGAAGAATTGCTTTGATAGGAAGAGAATGGTTAAGATTTGGTTATGACATTGACATCTAGGACATGCTTTATTGAGTTTTTTTGAATTTTTTTTCTAGTTTTCAATAAATGTTTGTGATGTAACAAAAAATCATTATACTTCATTTATAATAAATTTGACTAAAAGATCATATTCACTTATGAATATACTTTTAGATGTATGGGTCTATCTAAAGTCAATACTTTAGATAGGTCATGTTGGTTTGTTACTTTTATTAATAACCATACTAGGATGACCGAGTGTGCTTGATGAAGTCTGAAGTTAAGATAAACTTATTATTTCAAGAAAATTATAAAATGATTAAATCTTAGTACAAGGTATATGTCCTGGTTCGTTGTAGTGATAATAGAAGAGAATATAATAGTTATGAACC